>VOFH01000038.1_pt1 | contig 65483 bp, 81 predicted proteins | sample 5384091 | NCBI WGS metagenome assembly VOFH01 (sample SAMN12384727, study PRJNA508395) | human gut metagenome | isolation source: healthy gut G | host: Homo sapiens | reverse complement strand
GTTTAACGACCTACCAACGCCTTAATTATGAAGAAATGATATGCCCCCTGTTGGGGTTTATGGTGCGGCTGTTCGCCGAAAGAGGATACCGACATCGGTGATCAATCCCAAACCGACCTCGTAGAATACGGTACACCGATAAAAAGCGGAAAATAACACGATCGCATGCAAAGAGTGTCGGCACACGGCCTCCCTGCTGTTCGACCCTGCGGAGAGCTTTCTGCGGGAAATAACGCTGTCGGGAACGCTTTTGCAGACTCGATGACTTCGTCTAGGCGCGCGTTCCTGCCGGCGAATATATACGGTCGTGCTCGTTCGCCAACGCGACGGTATGGAACGTCGCACCAGCCCGGCGTCAAATTACGGAGCGCCGTGCAGAAAGACACGCGACAACCGCACCGCCGTAAAGTTCCACGCTCACGCGCGCTACCGTATAGCGCCGCTGATAGATCTTAACAAGAATATACTGCGATCGAACTGAGCGGTAACTGGCGCCGATGCTCTCCGGAAGCGCGGACGCATTTCCGGGTGACTTTTCGACGGAATCCCTGCGTGGGATCGACTCGCGGGAGAACCTTTGCAGGAAAACGATACGGTTCACGCCGCTGCTGACAGAAACGAGCACGATGAAAGGCATATTCGACGTATTCCTGTTTCGGACGGCAGAACAAGGTGCGGATGACCCGCGATCGAAAAAGAAGAGACTGTCGGAGAAATTTCTTTGTCCGACTACCTCGGCCTGGTACGACGAACGGATCAGATTATCTCTTGCAAAGAGGTGATAATTCCGATCCACATCGACGTCACATTCCTCCTCCGAAATTACCGTTACGGTCAGCGACTGGGACGAAGCAAAGGCAGATTCCTCAAAAGTTGGGGAGTAAAACAAGGTAAATGTTACTGCTGTGACAATCACAGACCAACTCCAGGTATCATCATCGAGGTGGGCGCACATGGCACTAACAATTCTGCTTTGCATAGCTGAGCAATATTAGGTAACAGACAACCTTTTCCGTATTTGATAAGAATCGGATACCGCGTGATTGGACTCGCATCTTTATCTATATGCGAAAATTAAAAGTACTACGCCACGTGATTTCGTTCATTACCTTCCGATTTATTCCGTTCACGCGAAGCGTGGAACGGCGACCGCCCCTGACGAGGTTGCCTCAGGTCTCTGGCGAAAAATCGCACCCTTCGCGTGTATTTTTCGCCAGAAACCTCAGCATGGGCGGATCGCACCCGTCTGTTTCGGCCCTTGTCTGCGAACGGAACCAAATGCACATAAACGTCAGGCTGATGATTTGTCCATAGAATCTACATTTGCTACGGAAAAGAAAAAGATCGAGGGGATCGTACTGATTCTCCTTTGTCGCTGTAAAGGCTCATTATCGGCAAATCGCTGCACCTGCTCGGCTGGTTCTCTTCTGGGAACTGGTCTCATCTGTTTTCATTCTAAGACTGCCTCTGGAGACGGCGCCTGATTCTGGGCATCGCCATCGTTTATTTTGTTCTTGTAACGCTAACCTGTCATCCCATGCCGAACAATCAATCGATATAAGAAAGCGGGCTGGCGAAACCCGCGAGGATTACCTGAACGATTTCGCCGCGATACAACGTCAACGGATCATCGTCTCGCTGGCTGATTTGGGAGACGAGGAAGACTTCTGACGGACCTCGTCTCTGGCGATCAGAAGAAGGAGGATATGGATTCCGGCAGAGACCGATCCCGACCTCATATGAAGACCGGCTCAGCCGGCCTCGCCATTTCATAACCACAATTAAAAATCATGGCAATGTATGAAAAAGAGAAAAACAGGCACGCGCCGACCGCTATCGGGAACGCATTACAGGCGAAAGCCGGTTCTATCGTTACAGGCGTTCAGGAAGAACCGTGGAGCACATTCTTCCGACAAAGCCGATCCTCGTCGGGCATCACAGCGAAAAAGACACCGCCGGGCTCTCGAATATTCATGGACGTTTGAAGAGCGTCGAACTGGAGCGGAAGGCGGATTATTACGCGAAAGCCGAGGGCTGCCGAGCATAACCGGGCAATCTATGCGGAAGACGATGACGCCGTCGAATCGACGGCGAGAAGTCGCAGCGCGTTGGAATCTCTCGTGAGCGTATGAAAGCGGCTAACAGGATTATCAAAAACCTGAAACAGACACAGGAAGAGAAGATCGAGGCGCTGGCCAGACTCGGTTTCGAAAAAACGGAACGCCGAAAACTGTTGTCCCTGAACAGGATTGGCTTTCGCCGACTTTACGATCCGAAACAACGGGGCCAATATCCGGCGGCTGAAAAACGGTCGAAAGCGTCGCCCGTCCGAAAGAGCCCCCGACGAAGAATACACGATCGGGGAGGTACGGATCGTCGAAAAACACCGAAGCCAACCGCCTTCGGTGTTTTTCCCGGAAAAACCTTCCGAAACGACGGAAAGAGTTAAAATCCAACGGTTTTCGCTGGGCGTCGATCGCAGCGTGCTGGCAGTCCTATCTGAACGAACGTCGTCAAAATACCGCATCGAACGGATACTGAAAAAATGAAACTGCCAAATGAATTATGCCGCAATTCGATTTTTATCAGGACACGAGAATACGGACCTGGGAACGCTGCCATTTTAAAGTAGGCAGGGAGAGCTACAAGCGGCGGTCGCTATAATAAAAAATTTCTGCGACTGCGATGTAAACAACCACGAGGAAGAGGTCGAATTGCCCCTCGAAATCCTTTCGAACATTCCGAAAAGATCGATCCTGAAGAACGAAGGGAGAGCCACGATCAGGATCTACGCAGAGGACGATACTCGATTATCGACAACGCACCGTCTAAAACCGATTTATAAACCTTCAGGAGAGATACAATATCTCTCCTGTTTTTAATTCTCACGATATGAAAATCTTCGCATATATCAAGGGCCTTCCGCCTGTCCGATAGGCGGAGAACTGTACCGGAGGGTCAATCTGGCCCCCGTCCCCGACCGGTATCGGTCTATTACCTTTACGAGTATCGCACTCCGGACGGCCGTGAGTTCTCCTGTACAGGCCACTCGCTCGACGCTTGCCGCCACAGACGGGATCTCTGGCTGGAATCGGATGCGACAGCGGTTCTAAACGGGCCTTTGAATGCAATCCATTCAATTATTAATCCATAAAAACCATTTCAATCATGTTTTTCGAACAGATCGACCGGATGATGGGACGGGATGCGGACCTGATCCTGACCATCCGCAAAACAGACGACGGCACGCTGACCGTAGCGGCGCACCCCGCATGAACGGAGTGGAGGACGAGGCTCGGCACTACATCGCCCCGTTCACGGCCTCGGGCACCCGCAGGAGTTGGATACGGGTTTCATTCCCGCACTCGCCGAGCCCGCAGTCAAAACGCAGGGTCTTCTGACGAACCTGAAGCAGTACGAGAAGCAGGCTCGAAACGGCCCGTGCCAACAGCAAGGCCGAGAAAGAGCGTAAAGACAAGGAAGCGAAAGAGGCGAAGGAGGCGTAAGGAAAAGTGCGACAAATACCGGAAGAAGGCCGACGAACAGACCGCGGCGGGCAAATACGCCGACGCGCTGACTCAACCTGCGCCAGGCACGCCTTCATGCTACGGAGGAAGAGAAGAAAAAGATCGACGCGCAGATCCGCACCGTACAGGCCAAAGCGAGTCAGGGAACCCCTGTTCGGAGCGGCGATGCAGCGGCCGGCACAATCTCCCTTTACAGTCCCGCCCGCAGCCTGTCCTGCCTCCCGTCCGGCAGAACCGCCAGCCTCCGCTCCCTCTTACGTGGAGGAGGACGCCGGCGATCCCTACGGCGAGTTCGTCGATTTCCCGGAAGAATGCCGGGCGAAAGACCCTTGCCAGAACATGGACCGGAATACATTATTCTAAACATAAACTTTTATAAAAGACATCGATTATGGCACTTGCTGTTAACGGCCTCGAACGGGCCTTTACGTTCGAAAAAGGAAACGAGACGATCACGCTTTCCGATCCCAATCCTTCCATGACGCCCGAACAGGTGATGAACTTCTATGCGGGAACCTACGCGGAACTGACCACGGCGACCGTACGGGGCCCGGAGATCAGGGGCGACCAGAAGCGTTTATACGTTCAAAACGACACTCGGCACGAAAGGATGACGGGTATGAAAAAAGAAAACGACAACCGATAAACCAGAAACCACCATGCGAACGGGAATTGGACGACCGGCAGAGGTACAGCCTCTGCCGTCTTATTATCGACGAGGCGACCGACCGCGACTACGAAAGGGGAACCGACCGCAAACAGCGGATCGCAGCGCCGGAAAGGTTCGGTCATGATTTTCTGAGGACGGAATTTCCCGGACTCACCCCCACGAAGATCGAACGGGAGACGAACGAAGGCTGCGTCGATCTGCTGACCGAAGAGAATTACCGTTACCTGCTGGAATGTCCGCCATTACGCGGGGCTTCTGGGGAAGGGAGTTGCGGCATACTTCGGAGAGACTCTGTGCGGAAGACTTCGTCAATTTATACAAGGAGTTGGCTGCCTTAGTTCCGCAAGAGATCAATTTCGAGGTTTACCAAAGATCGGCTGACTTTTGCCTGTACGAGTACCACAGTTGGCCGGAGTGGACTTTCCACTGGCTTCCGGTCTCCTTTATCGACAGGCTGGAGGGACCGCTCAAACGTATCGCCATAACGTTCATCCATGAGTTCGCCCAAAGCAACGGAATGAGCTATCTGGACGAATGGGGGCGATCTGGAGTGGGTGCTGGAGTGGATGGACGGATATGCGTCGGGCCGAACCCCGACAAAGAGGAACGTAGGAGTACCGCCGCACGATCCGATCCTACTGCAAAGGCCATGCGGTTCATCTGCTGGAGCGCGTACAAAAAACGCCGTTACTACAAACGTCTGCGGCAGGCGGTCGAACGGTATCGTCCCGCGGATGAATACGAAAAAGGATTGATCGCCCTGTTTCGGGAGGGATTGCAGTTCATCGGGTCGGATACGCCCTCGATCATGCGCTACTTCTACGACCCGTACGACGATGAAGGAATAGGGGACGGGATTACGGTCGATCCGACCGGATGATCCGGATCGTCTTCGATCCGCACGATTTGCTTGCGGACAATCTCTCCGAGATGCTGAACCATGAGATTCAGAACTGCGATTATCTCATCGCTCCCGCCACGACGCTGTTTCTCACTCCCGAACTGACGGAGCCGTTTTCAAAAGACGACTATCCGGAACGCTTCGCCGCATGGGCAGAGAGTTTCGCCGAATATTTAAAAGCCTTTATAAACCCGATCGACCATGAACAGACTGACCGAAGAGTTCCACGAGCTGCTTCGTCCCGAAGCGGCGCTGATCGCATACCGTTGCGAGAAGCCGCAGCGGAAATACTATCTGGAGACGCGCCCGATCTCCGAAGACGGCAAAATGGGCGAAGGCCGGCCCGTATCCCATGAGTTCATGAACCGGCTCCTGAACGCTTACGGCGAATCGCATTCGGGCGCACCTTTCGGTTTTGTGCCGGAGCGCCTGCTCTACTGCGACGTCCGCATGGGCCGGGAAAAGTACGTCTGGTTCGATCCGCCCGGCAAAAGGATGATGTATTTCAGCGAAGGACTGGGCATCAAGAATGCCGAATACCACATGCCGGGCGTGGCGTATGTCGTGGAAAACGATACGCTGCGCGTATATGCGTTCCGGGCGAACGGCCGCAGCCTCAGGAGAAGCTTCGTTCCTCGGACCGTTCTTCAATACTTCTTCCAGCCATGTATGCCTCGGCACGGCGCGTCTCGACAAGCCTAAGAATCCGACCTATGCGGAGCCTTCTGGCATATTGGGAAAACGACGGTTCTGGCAGTCGGAATTCTCCCACCTGAGCGGGGGAAGGAAACCCGACGAAACACAACCTCGTGCTCGTCACGAAAGCGGCCCGCGACCGGCCGTTCGACCCCCGACGAACTGAAACCCTATGATAAAACCCCTCGAACAATTATGCCTATGACACGCGCACATTTTTCGGACAGCTACCTGCTCGATCCCCGGCATCCGGTAACGGTGAACGTAATCGGAGCCGGGGGAACCGGCCGCAGGTCGTCACCTCGCTCGCCCGTATGGATACGGCCTACGGAAACTCGGCCATCCGGGTCTTTTTCGTCCGGGTCTATGATCCGATACGGTCGGCGAGTCCAATATCGGCCGCCAGCTTTTCAGCGAGGCGGGACCTGCGGGTTGAACAAGGCGCAATGCCCGTCACGAGGATCAACCGCTTTTTTCGGCAATGACTGGGCGGCCGTGCCGGAACGTTACCGGGAGCCGGAGGATAACCGATTCGCCAATCTTTTATCACCTGTACGGACAGCAAAAGCCCCGGCTGCAACTCGAAGCTTGCTCGAAGCGCACCGGCCGGGAAACGGCTATACGGACTACAGTACGCCGCTGTACTGGTGCGACTTCGGCAACGCGCAGAAAACAGGCCAAGTTATAATGGGCACGATCCGCAGGAATATCAAAACAGCCGGAATCGAAGAAGTTCGAAACGTGCAGCGGCTGCCGTTCGTAACCGAATACGTGAAAAGCTACGCCCGGATCAGAGAGGAAGAGTCCGGGCCGAGCTGCTCGCTCGCGGAGGCGCTCGGCAAACAGGATCTGTTCGTCAACTCCACGCTGGCGCATCTGGGGTGCAGCCTGCTGTGGAAGATGTTCCGCGAGGGCGTCGTCTTCTGTCACGGATTCTACATGAATCTCGATACGATGCGCGTCAATCCGATCTCCGTATGAATTTATTGTCGAACGACATCTAAAACGAAAAGTTATGCCTTACGATTATTCTCAGCAGAAAGAGCCGATGCGAACCCGCGAGTACGCCTACGTCAAGGAGGTGGAAAGAATGCTTAACGGCTGTTTTAGTTTCCAAAATTTCGCCGCCTGCCTGCCCGAAATGCACCGTACGCTCCAGCAGCGTTTCTTTCGACTGGTCAAAGAGTGCATCCTGTTTATGGCCGGGCCCGGAAACGTCGCTGTCGACGACCGCAACCGGGCCTCCTATGAAATGTGCCGCGATCTGGCCGAGATCGTTCGTAACCGACCTCTGCCGTTTATCTGATACGCCGCAAAGCGATCGGAAAGTCCGAAGTTGAACAAATCCAGTTAAATAAATATTCGACGAAATGAACACACAAAAACTAACAACCAGCTTTTTCGGCCATAGGGTCGAAGTGACGCTCGTCACTGCCGATGACGGCGACAAATGTTACGCGTCGCTACCGAATTCTGTCGTAGACCACTTTTTCAGAACGTATGGAATGCGGAGAACGGAGCGGTTCGTTCGAAAACTTACCGGATAACGAATTGAACAGCGGGGCCGACGGCCATGCCCTTTCCGGACACTGGCGCATAATCGAGATCGACTACCGGAAAATAGTCCGGATACTGACATGGAAAGACCATTGCGCTTCCCATGAGGCTCTTAGCGAAGAGTCGTTCGTCCGCCACTTCGGTAATGCGGCGGAGGTCGTTATTATAAAAAATGGAAAGGTCGCTTTCGGTTCGACCTATGTCGGATGTTGGCCGGTTTCGAAGGCAACGACTCGGACGGTCAACGCTTTTGCGATATGATCGCCGAGGAAGTACGAAAATACGAACAACGCCGGAGTGAAAAACAACCGGATTTATACGGACGCAGGGAATGATACGCTTTTGGGGAAAGACGTAATAAATCGAAAACCATGTAAACCGAGGGCGGCTCTGAGGAGCCGCTCTTTTTTATATCCTTAAAAATCTATCGTTATGGGACAAGAAACAAAAACGGCATCCAAGGAGTTCAAAGTACGCCTGCACCATACGGATCCCGGGCGCTGTCTGGAGGTATGGGAAATGCAGCGGGAAGGCAAGAAAAACATCTACGTCGGGCGGGAGGACTGCGGAGCCCATTCTGGGCAAACGCTGCGCGACGCTCCCGACGGTTTCTGCGAATGCGATTATGTCATCAGCCGCTCCGTAGAGTTTATCATCTGCAAGGAGACTGACTCCCGTAGGACGCGACGGCAACGACCGCGAACGTTTCGCGGAACCCTATCCGACGCTGGACGAAGCCTGCCAAAAGGCTTGGGAGCGTATCCGGAAGGAGTATCCCCATGTCACACGGGACGGATTCGGGGAGTGGATCGAACCTTCGCGCCGCGGAAGATGGAAGCGAACGAGAAATGGGAATGGCGCGATGCCTGCAAAGAGACGACCGGCCGCGAAGAGCTCTGCCGGTTCGACTACATCGGCGATGAGATGGTCGTATTCCGCCTCGGCCGGAAACACACGAAATGCGAAGCCCGCTGGAAGGGAGTATTTCGCCCAATACGCGAATGTCGATGACCCGGAAAGGTATCTTAGATTCTACGGCTATGAGTACCGATAAAGACACGCGACCGAAAACGGCTGCTGCCGATTACCGGTTAATTCGCAAATACCAACGGGAAGCGGCTAAAGCCGGATTTACGAATCCTTTTATCCGCAAGATACAAAATGCGGATTGCAATAAAACGCTTTACGAGAACAGGATTACTATGGGAAACCGTATCGACGGACAGATCATCACGCTCGACGCCGTACATAAATGGTGCGGAACGGGGGTTTATCTGCAATTCCGCGAGGCAGTAAAGAACCGTATCCCATTCCGTTCATCGAGATTCGATTTCAGGGGATACGACGGTTCGCTTTGGGTAGAACCTCACAATGAAGGCGACGGTTACTACCTCGCAGGCGATCTTAACGCCGGCTTCTCCAAAGAATACCGAGGCTGTTTGAACGGCTACTATTACCTGCTCATCAACGAACGGATATTCATCGGTTATGACGTAGGTTAACCATCGTACGAGTTTTTCACCGATAAAAATTATTTTCTATGAATGCACAGGAAAACAACAGGGCCTGAACGAAGTGGTCGTCCGCAAGGTCGAGAAAAAATAGTCACGGCCCGTCAGGAGAACGTGCGCGCCGTAATCGGCCGCCTGCACAGGGAACAGGAACTGCCCGAGATTACGTCGTTCCCATAGGGACGGAGCGCCACCGTTTCGATCAAACGCCCGTCGTATCGTTCCGGGACGAGGGAACGGTTACGCTGAACATTCCGCAGGGAGCGTACGGCCTGCACGGACACGCGATCGGACAACTGGCCGCCCGCATGGACATTCCGTCGCGTTATCTGCGCGAGATGGCTGCCGGGGGAGCCGTGGCAGCGCGCGCTGGCGGCCGACATGCTGAACCGGCACTCCATACATACGCCCCGTTCCCGGATACTGCTCCGGACGGTCGGAGCGCAAGTGCGGGGCGTGCTGAGCGACAGCTACCGGCGTATCGACAGCCAAAGTACCCTGATCGCCTTTCTGGAGGAGGCGAAACGGCAGGGCGCGGTAATCTGCGACGCCTACATGAGCGACACGAAAGTATGGGCCGAGACGATCCTGCCGGCGCCGCTGACTATCCCGACGGCTAAAAACGGCCATGTCGTGATCTTCATGGGCGCACGCTTCTCCACTTCGGACTACGGGGACGGAGCGCTCGACATGCGGGCGTTCCTGCTCAACGGAGTTTGCCTGAACGGTATGGTACGCGAAAGCGTATGGAAGCAGATCCATCTGGGTGCGAAGCTGCCCGGGAACCTACGGCTGAGCGACCGTACCTACGAGCTCGACACGCAGGCCACGGTGTCGGCCGTACGCGACCTGGCCCGGCAGCTTTACAGCCGCGAGACGATCCGCAAAAAGGCGGTCGAGATTCAGCGGGCCAGCGAAACGGACGTGGATTTCACGGCGGAGCTCCAGCGGCTGGTGAAGAACAACCGCCTGCTGAAAAACGAAAGCGAGCAGGTGGAGCAACTGCTGATGCAGAACCGGCCCGAGGACGGACTTCAGGGCGAAGCCACGCTGTGGAAGCTGACGCAGGCGCTGACGGCTTTCGCCCGGGATGCGGAACCGGCCCGCAGCAGGGAAATGCAGGAACTCTCGGGCGAGCTGTTCAAAAAGATCGCCTGAACGGAAACGGCAGTCACCGGGGGAGGACGACAAAAGATCGTCCTCCCTTTTTATTCACCTGTTTATTCCATATTCGTTATCGATCTATGCAAATATCCCTCAAAACATCCCCCAAGAGCAACGCGCCTGAGATCAACCGGTCGATTCTCGCATCTATCAAAACCTCTGCGAAAAAGCTTCCGGCAGAAACGGTCTACAACAGCTATACCGGGCTCGGAGGGCTGCACGGACTCGACAGAAAGGATTTCGACTCGTACAACGACTACGCGCGGGCCAAAAAGGAGTTCGAGATGGGACAGTTTTTTACGCCGCACGACCTTTGCGCCCGCATGGTCGCCCTCGCGTCGCCCGATCCTTCGGAGATGGTACTCGATATGTGCTGCGGAATCGGCAATTTCATGAACCATCTTCCGAATCTCTACAATGCCTACGGTTTCGACGTCGATCCCGATGCGGTGACGGTAGCCCGCTACCTCTATCCGCAGGCCCATATCGATGAGTGCGACCTGCGGCGCTACGATCCCGGCTTTCTCTTCGACCTGCTGCTCGGCAATCCGCCCTACAACCTCTATTTCGACGGTTGTCTGTCGCAACTCTATTTCTGCCGGAAAGCCTGCGATCTGCTGAATCCGGGAGGATTGATGCTGATCGTCGTTCCGCACCTCGTTCATGCTCGACGGGTTCTGGAACAAGCGCCAGATAAGCGAGATGGAAACCATGTTCTCGTTCCTCGGGCAGGTTCGTCTTCCGGACGATGCGTTCGCCGCGTCGGGCGTCGAAAAGTTCGGTACGAAAATCATGGCTTTCCTACGGAAGTCGGAGCATATCGAAATGCGGCCGTACGATGCGGAATGCTTCCTCTCGTTCGAAGAACTCGGGAAAAAGATTGAAGAGGCGAGGGAGGCGGGAAAAGCCGTCCGGATGAAACTGCGGCGCGAGGCCGATGAGATTACAGGGCGGGCCGAAAGGGAGTTTCAGTACAAAATCGACAAATACCTGTTCGAACTGAAAACCCATCCCCATCTGCGGAAACACTACGATAAGTCCGTCGCGCTCGTTTCCGGATTCCGGAACCAAAAGCCCCCGACGCACTGTACCGTCGCGGAGTATGAGGAGTGGAAACGCCGCAGATTGACTCACGCCAAAGTGCTCGCCGTCCTGCGGCGGCACATCCGCCGTCAGAACGAGGTCCCCCGTAAGGAGATCGCGCTGGTCAAGACCTCTTACGGCTACAAGCTCAAAACCTATGCTCCGCATCTGCTCGATAAGATCGAGCGGCGCGAAGTCTCTTTCCGGGAGTTGGTCGCGGCCGGAGAGCGGCTGCCCGAACTGCCCCGGATGAATAAGAAGCAAAAAAGAACAATACAGGCTGGCCGGAAAACTGATCGCCCGCAAGCGAAAGGAGTTTCTGCGTCAGCAGGCCCCTTTCTCCGAAATGGCTCCCGATCCCCGGATCGACACCTATATCGACCGGCTGCGATTCCGCAACAAGGAATCGCAGGAGTGCGAGTTCACCCCACTGCAAAAGCACGATATGGGCCTGTTGTTCCAGAAACGCTATTCCCTGCTGAACTGGCAGCAGGGATCGGGCAAGACGGCCGTGGCTTACCATTTCGGCTGCTATGCGATGGATCGGCTGCAACAGGTCAAAAACGTGGTCGTGCTGGCTCCGGCCATTGCCGTCAATCTGACATGGGAACCCTTTCTGATCCGTAACGGGACGGAGTATATTCGTATCGACAGTTCCGCGAAACTGTCGGAAGTTCCGGAAGGCGTCTTTTTGCTCGTCTCACTGTCGATGATCGAAAAACTGCGAAGAGGATTAAGAGCCTTTATGAAGCGGCGGTCCAACAAGATCTGCCTGTTGTTCGACGAGTCGGACGAGATCAGCAATCCGCTCTCGCGCAGGACAAGGCTGTCGTTGGCCCTGTTCCGCAGGGCCCGGTACAAAATGCTGGCGACCGGAACGGTCACACGGAATAATGTCAATGAACTCTACCCGCAGTTCGAAATGCTTTACAACAATTCGGTCAACATGATCAATTACTGTCCCGAAGCGTATTTCGAGGATAAGGATCGGGGAAATCGTTGCCCGCAGGAACGACCGCTGCGGAATGCCTTTTCCCGGCTTACGGCGGACATCGCCTCTTCCGGGCCTGTTTTTCTCCGTGCAGAACGACGGTATTCGGGATCGAAAAGCACAATCAGGATATCTATAACAAGGAAGAACTCCAAAGGCTGATCGCTATGACGGTACTTACGCGCAAATTCCGGGAATTCGCGGGTGAGAAATACGACGTGCACATGCAACGTCGCACCGAGCGCGGAGAGAGGGCCGTTTACCGGAAAGTTATGAAAGAGTTCCTGCGGCTGTGCGAACTTTACTTTACCTGTTCGAAAGACCGGAAGAAAGAGGCCCAGATGAGACTGATCCGCCAGATCATGCTGCTGATCCGCGCCTGTTCGGTTCCGCATACGATGCCGGGGTGTATCGGCGACCGGTTTCCGCGAAAACGAAGCAGGTGGTACGGATGATCCGTAGCATACCGGGCAAGGTTACGGTAGGATGCACGACGCTCGGCGCGGTATCCATGTACGAGCGGCTGTTCCGGGAACTATTCCCGGACAGGCCGCTGTTCGTCATCCGGGGAACGTCGCCTTCAGACGCAGGGAAAAGATCATTGCGGAGTTCGAGGCTACGGAGAACGGGCTGCTGGTCTGCACGCAGCAAAGCCTGAAAAGTTCGGCCAACATCCCTTCCTGCAACCATGCGATCCTCGAATCGCTCCAGTGGAATATCTCCAAGATGGAGCAGTTCTATTTCCGGTTCATCCGGCTCGATTCGAAAGAGTTCACGCATGTACACTTCGTCCTGTCCGAAGATTCGATCGAACAGAACCTGATGGCGCTCGTGCTGACCAAAGAACGGCTGAACGACTTTATCAAAACAGGGGAGGTCAAAGAGCAATCCGAAATCTTCGATGAGTTCGGTATCTCACCGAACCTGATCGAGAGCCTGTCCGAAGGGAACGGGACGATCAAGGACATTTTTATATCACTTGGGGAAATCAAATAGTAGGGTAGGAATAGACTAACAATCTTCTGGATGAATGATAATTAGTGTAATATAAATATCATTGAGATTTGGTGCTTTTTTTTGGTGCTTAAAAATGAAAGCGGTTATAACCTCCGTTATAACCGCTTGATTTTCAGTGGTGCCACCACGAATCGAACGAGGGACACAAGGATTTTCAGTCCTTTGCTCTACCAACTGAGCTATGGCACCGGTTTATCGTTTGACGGGTGCAAAGATAGAGATAAAATTTAATAAAACAATAGGCAAGTTAAATTTTACTTCTGGACTAAAAGTTTTATCTTTGCGTCATCTACTAAAACTAAAGGCCACAAACGTAATGAAAATAGCTCTCGCCCAGTTAAACTATACAATCGGCGATTTCGATTCAAACCGAAAAAAAATCGTAGAGTGTATCGATTCGGCGAAATCCCAATCTGCGCAACTGATCGTTTTTGCGGAACAGGCCATCAGCGGCGCACCCGCATATGACCTGTTAAACAAAGTTTCGTTTCTGGATCTCTGCGAAGAAACGCTCCGCGACATCGCATCCCACTGCGAAGACATATCGGTGCTGATCGGTTCTGCCGGTACAGTGTTCGAACAAGACCATCAGCGTAGCGGCTCTGATCGAGAAAAAAAAATCAAACGTTACATCGGTAAAAAAACGATTCGTTCGCGGGACGAATCGAGCTACCTGTCTCCTTCCAAAGGTTGCGAATACATAAAAATCGCCGGCAAAAAAGTCGCCGTCGTCGTGGGGGAGGACATCCATACGGAACAGGAATACGGCGAATATGCCGACTTGATCATCAACCTGCAACAGCCCGTACTCGCGCGGAATTATCGAGAAAAGATACGATTTTTACCGGCAGTTGGCTTTTATGACCGGCAAAAGCATCGTTTTCGTCAACAACGTCGGCGCGCAAACCGACATCGTTTACGACGGTTCGTCGGGGATCATCAACAGCCGAGGAGAAGCCGTTACGCTGTTGAAAAGTTTTTCGGAGGATTTTCGAATCATCGAACTGGACGCCGACCACGAACCGGTGCGGTTGCCCGAGCAGAATAAAACCGTCAACGTATACCATGCGATCAAACTGGGATTGCAGGATTATTTCGCCAAAAACGGATTTAAAACCGCATGTTTGGGGCTTTCGGGAGGTATTGATTCGGCGGTCGTCGTATCGCTGGCCGCCGAGGCGCTCGGCCCCGAGAACGTGCGGGTACTGCTGATGCCCTCCCAGTTTTCATCGGATCATTCGGTCGAGGACGCGCGGGCGCTGGCCGAAAACCTCGGTATCGAATACCAGGTCGTCCCGATCAACGAAACGTTCGCGGCGCTTACTACGACGCTCGGCCCCGTTTTCGGGGAACTTCCGTTCGATGTGACCGAGGAAAACATGCAATCGCGCATCCGGGGCATGATGATGATGGCGATATCCAATAAATTCGGGAATATCCTGCTGGCGACCTCCAATAAAAGCGAGATCGCAGTCGGTTACGGAACCTTGTACGGCGATACGGTAGGAGCCCTGAGCATCATCGGCGACCTGTACAAAAGCGAAGTTTACGACCTGGCGCGTTACATCAACCGCGACCGGCAGATCATCCCGGTCAGCACGATCGTCAAGGCTCCTTTCGGCGGAGCTCCGGCTCGAACAGAAAGATTCCGATTCGCTGCCGCCTTACGACATCCTGGACGCGATCCTGTACCGTATGATCGAAGAGGGACAGAGCCGCGAAGAGATCATCAACGCCGGATTCAACGAGAAAGACGTCTACAAGGTATACAACCTGGTTCTGAAAAAGCGAATTCAAACGCTACCAGTCGTGTCCGACGCTGCGGTTGTCGACCTGTCGTTACGCATCAACCGTCGGCTTCCGCTAACCAACAAATACGGTTATTAATCGATCCGGGGAGAAAACGACGTGAACGGGATTATCACACATCCGGCAAAAGTTACGAAGGTCACGGGCGCAACGGTCGAAGTGAAGATTCTGGCCGAAAGCGCATGTGCGTCCTGTCGGGTCAGGAACAAATGCGGAATGGGGAGAGCCGCGAAAAGTTACTGGTCGTCGAAACCCCGAAGCCCCTTTTTTCGAAGAGGGGGAAGCTGTCGAAGTACACACCGATCAGGTAATGGGCTTGAAAGCCGTCTTTTCGCTTACGCTTCCTTTCCTGCTGGTATTGACCGCTCTGTTGATCCTTTTGCAAACCGGTTCCCGCGAAGTCGTGGCAGGAACGGTTTCGCTTTTGCATACTCGGAACATATTACCTGGTTTTGTACCTGTTCAGGTCGAAACTGTCGAAAGAGATTGTTTTAAAATAAAAAAGCTGAACACTTAACCGACGAAGGCCGCCGTCCGAAGGCGACTTCCGTTCGCCTCGGGGCGGACGCTGTCGGCTGTGTAGATATAATTGATTGTTTATGATAAGCGGAGTTCTGGGATCTACGATCCTGACATTATGCGTCATCGGAGTAATAGCCGCCGTAGTTCTTTATTTTGTGGCGCAAAAATTCAAAGTTCACGAAGACCCGAGAATCGATGCCGTCGAAGGTATGCTGCCGGGAGCCAATTGCGGCGGATGCGGCTATCCGGGTTGTCGGGGCCTGGCCGACGCGCTGGTGAAAAACGACGATATTTCGTCGCTCTATTGCACGGCCGGCGGAGCCGACACGATGCAAAAAATCGCAGAGTATCTGGGCAAAGCCGTTGCCGAACAGGAACCGATGGTCGCCGTGGTGCGTTGCAGCGGCTCGTGCGACAAACGCCCGCATACGAACGTTTACAACGGAGCGCCGTCGTGCGCCGTCGAAGCGGCGCTGTACGGCGGAGAAACGGGATGCGCGTACGGATGCCTGGGCAACGGGGACTGCGTGGCGGCCTGTCAGTTCGGGGCCATCGTCGTCAACCCGGAAACGGGCCTGCCCGAAGTGGACGAAACCAAGTGCACGGCCTGCGGCGCCTGCGTAAAAGCCTGTCCGAGGAACATCATCGAACTGCGTAAAAGGAGTCAAAGCGACGCCGCATTTACGTCGGTTGCGTGAACCGCGACAAAGGGGCCGTCTCACGGAAAGTATGCGCCGTGTCGTGTATCGGCTGCGGCAAGTGCGTCAGGACCTGCCCGTTCGAAGCCATTACCCTGGAAAACAATCTTGCCTACATCGATGCCGAAAAGTGCCGACTGTGCCGCAAATGCGTCGCAGAATGCCCGACCGGAGGAATTAGAGAAATCAATTTCCCGCCCCGGAAAACAGCGGCCGACAATCCGACAACACAAGGCCTTAAAAAAGGAGTCTGACATGTTAAAAGGATTCAGCAAAGGCGGTATTCACACGCCGGAATATAAAATCAGCAAAGCCGAGGCAATCGCCGATTTCCCGTTGCCGGAAATCGCCGTCGTGCCGTTGTCGCAACATATCGGCGCCCCGGCGGCGGCCTGCGTCAAAAAAGGAGACGCGGTGCGGGTCGGCCAGGTGATCGGCACGGCCGCAGGATTCGTCTCGTCGAACATTCACGCTCCGGTATCGGGTACGGTAGTGGCCGTCGATGCAACCCGGATACGGGCGGCATCCGCCGTCCCTCGATCTCGATCCGCGCCGAAGGCGACGTTTGATCGATACGATCGACCGCAGCGACCGCCTGGTAAAAACATGCGATCTTTCTAAAGAAGAGATCTTCAAAAAAATCACCGAAGCCGGTCTGGTCGGCATGGGGGGGAGCTACGTTCCCGACCCATGTCGCTTGGCCGTTCCGGCCGGCAAAACGGCAGAAAATGCTGATCGTCAACGGCGTCGAATGCGAACCGTTCCTGACGGCCGACCACCGGCTGATGCTCGAAAAAAGGAGCCGAAATACTGGTGGGAGTCGATATTCTCGCAAAAGCGCTCGGCACGCAAAAAGCCTATATCGGAATCGAAAACAACAAGCCGGACGCGATCGAACGTCTAACGCAACTGGCCGTCGAATATCCGCACATCGAAATCGTACCGCTGCGGGTGCGCTATCCGCAGGGAGGCGAAAAACAGCTGATCGAAGCGATCACCGGCCGCGAGGTACCGTCCGGCGGGCTTCCGATCGACGTCGGAGCCGTCGTACAGAACGTGGGCACCGCATTCGCCGTTTACGAAGCGGTACAGAAAAACAAGCCGCTGATCGAACGGATCGTCACCGTGACCGGCCGCTGCCTGGTTCGGCCGTCGAACCTGCGGGTCAGGATCGGCACCCCGATCGCCTCGCTGATCGAATATTGCGGCGGTTTTCCGGAAGACGCAGGCAAAGTGGTCGGCGGAGGGCCGATGATGGGCCGCGCCATCGCTAACCTGGACGCTCCGGTCACCAAAGGTACTTCGGGCATCCTGCTGATCCGCGAAAAAGGAGCCGTACGCAAAATGCCGCAACGGTGTATCAAATGCGCCAAATGCGTCAGCATCTGCACAATGGGGCTCGAACCGTACCTGATGAGCAAGGCTGGCAAAAATGGGACGGTTCGACGAACTGGAAGCCGCGCACGTAACCGACTGCATCGAGTGCGGCTCGTGCTCGTACACCTGCCCGGCTATGCTGCCGTTGCTGGATTATATTCGCCTGGGCAAGACGGAAGTCGCCAAACGCGTCCGGGCACGCAAAACACAGGAGAAAAAATAAAACCGAACTGAAAATAAATGGATAAAAAATTAGTCGTATCCCCTTCTCCGCATATCCACGGGGCATTTTCGACCAAACGCCTGATGGGGGACGTGCTGATCGCGCTGATCCCCGCCTTCATCGTATCGGTCATCGTCTACGGTGTCGACGCGCTGGTCGTAACCGGAGTATCCGTCGCCGCCTGCGTCGCATTCGAATATCTGATTCAGAAATACCTGCTAAAAGGCGATTGTACGATCGGCAACTATTCGGCCGTCGTCACCGGCGTGCTGCTCGGCTTCAACCTACCCAGTACGCTACCCGTCTGGATGATCGTCATTGGCGCGCTGGTAGCGATCGGCGTCGGCAAAATGTCGTTCGGCGGCCTGGGCTGCAACCCGTTCAACCCGGCATTGGTCGGACGGGTGTTCCTGTTGATCTCGTTCCCGGTGCAAATGACCGGCTTCGTCACGCCGGCACACGTAGATTCGCTGTCCGGAGCTACGACGACGCAAGTGGAAATCAACGCCGAAACCGCCACCGACGCCGTTTCCGACCTACGCTGCTGGGATATGTAAAAGAGGCGCTGGCCGGAGGCTCAACCACTGCCGACATCGCCGAAAAAACTGTCGTACAACGACATGCTGCTCGGCTTCAAATCCGGATCGGTCGGCGAAATCGCGGCGCTGGCGCTGCTGCTCGGCTTCTTCTACCTGCTGTGCCGGAAAGTAATCACCTGGCATACGCCGGTAGCCGTGCTCGGGTCGATGGCGCTGTTCGGCGGAATCCTGTGGGCGGCCGATCCGTCGCACTACATGAATCCGCTGTTCCACATCCTGACCGGAGGAGCGATGCTCGGAGCCTGTTTTTATGGCCACCGATTACGTCACCTCCCCGATGACGCACAAAGGGATGTTGCTGTACGGAGCCGGCATCGGAATCATCACGATGCTGATCCGCACCTGGGGTTCCTATCCGGAAGGCATGTCGTTCGCGATTCTGATTATGAACGCGGTCGTGCCGCTGATCAACAAATACGTAAAACCGAAACGCTTCGGAGTCGTTTCTGCCAAAACCCGTTAAAGCCGTATGGAAAGTTCATTGAAAAATATGGTCGTCACGCTGCTGGTCATCACGCTGGTGTCGGCCTCAGCCGTAGGGTTTGTCTATAAAATCACCGCCGAGCCGATCGCCCGCGCCAAGGCAGCCAAAATCACGGCAGCGATCGCGCTGGTGTTGCCGACTTTCGACAACGATCCCGGAGCGGCCAAAACGGTGCAGACGGTAGACGGGAAAGAAGTCGTCGTCTACACCGCCACGCAGGGGCAGGATACGGTAGGATATGCCGTCGAAACCTTCACGAACACAGGTTTCGGCGGAGAAATCAAACTAATGGTCGGCTTCCTGAAGGACGGCACGATCAACCGCGTTGAAACGCTTTCGCACAACGAAACGCCCGGTCTGGGCAACAAAATCGAACGCAGCAAATCCGACTTTGCCGTGCAGTTCGAAGGCAAAAATCCGGCAGACTTCAAACTGGCGGTGCGCAAGGACGGCGGGGACGTCGACGCCATCACCGCTTCGACGATCTCTTCGCGCGCCTTCAGCGACGCCGTGAGTCGGGCTTACGAAGTTTACAAATCGATCCAAAACAGCGGAAACCATGAATAAACTGCAAATCCTGACCAAAGGTCTGATAAAGGAAAACCCGACGTTCGTGCTGTTGCTGGGAATGTGTCCGACCCTCGGCACCACCACCTCGGCGATCAACGGGCTGGGCATGGGCGTGGCGACCCTGTTCGTACTGACCTGCTCGAACGTCGCCATTTCGTTGATCAAGAACCTGATCCCTGACAAGGTGCGCATTCCGGCGTTTATCGTCGTAATCGCTTCGTTCGTCACCGTCGTGCAACTCTGCATGGAAGCCTACGTACCCGATCTTTACGCGACGCTCGGCGTATTCATCCCGCTGATCGTCGTCAACTGCATCATCCTGGGACGCGCCGAAGCGTTCGCTTCGAAAAACAACGTCGCAGACTCGGCGCTGGACGGGATCGGCATCGGATTCGGCTTCACGCTGTCGCTAACTCTGCTGGGAGCCGTCCGCGAAGCGCGCTCGGCAACGGCTCGGTGTTCGGCCTGAAATTCATCCAGGGAGACGGAATACTGCTGTTCATCCTCGCCCCGGGAGCCTTCATGGTACTGGCCTACCTGATGGCCATTTTCAAAAAGCTAACGGCTAAAACGAAATAGTCATGGAATACTTCATTATTATCATCAGTTCGATCTTCGTCAACAACGTCGTACTGTCACAGTTTCTCCGGGATCTGCCCGTTCCTGGGCGTATCCAACCGGGTCGGCACGTCGTTGGGCATGGGCGCCGCCGTTACGTTCGTGATGGCCATTTCGTCGATCGTCGCCTACCTGATCCAGTACTACGTGCTCGTCCCGCTCGGCATCCAGTATATGCAGACCATCGTTTTTATTCTGGTAATCGCCGCGCTGGTACAGATGGTCGAGATCATCCTGAAAAAAAGTAAGCCCGGCGCTCTACCAGGCGCTCGGCATCTTCCTGCCGCTGATCACGACGAACTGCGCCGTCCTGGGGATCGCCATCCTGCTGGTACAAAAGGAATACAATCTCGGCGAATCCGTCGTTTTCGCGACCGCGACAGCCATCGGCTTTTCGCTGGCGCTGGTGCTTTTTGCCGGACTCCGCGAACGGCTCGAACTGGAAGACGTCCCGGCCGGCATGAAGGGAATGCCGATCGCGCTGCTCACGGCGAGCATTCTGGCAATGGCTTTCATGGGATTCTCAGGGACTGGTGCGGTAACCGACCGATCCGGATAAAATACGGGGGCGGGGAAAGAAAATCTTTCCGTCCCCGTATTTTTTTCATCGAATTTACGTTAACTTTAAGGGTTAAGACCGTCGATGTAATGAACGTTAGGATTGCCGTCATATGCGTTACCGTGCTGGTTCTGTCGCTCCGAGCGCAGGGCCGCCCGGACGTTGGCCGGCCTTCCAAGGATACGCTGCCGGCTCGGGAGAAAAAAACAGGACGTTTCGCCCGCCTGCTTTACCAGACGATCTCCGTAACCCCGCGCGACAAAGGAAGCCGAAATGCGCGCCGCCAAAGACCGATCAGGAATATTTCGAACAATTCGCCGGGAAGAAGATCGGCGATATCCGGATCGTCCGCGAGAACGTCTTCAATCCCCATTCGAAAGTATGGGGCGAACGCAAGACGAACGCCATGCACCGGATCACGCAGGAGAGCAAGATTCGCCGCGACCTGTTTATCAAACCGGGCGACCGCTTCGATCCGCTACTGGTCACCAACAACCGCCAACTGATCCGCTCTCGCAGCTACATCGCCGACGCAAACATCCGCGTAATCCCCGCGACGTCGGACTCGTCGGTCGTAGACCTGATCGTCACGACCCGCGATCGCTGGACGATCGGCATCGACCTGAATTCGCAAAGCGACGGGAACACCTATTTCGAACTCTACGACGACAACATTCTGGGGTGGGGGAACAAGCTGAGCGTCAAGACCTATTTCAATTGGAAAAACTGGAGCTACGGCGGCAACCTGTTCGAATACGAGAACCCGAATATCCTGGGCAGCTTCGTCGAAGGGCGCATCATCGCCGGCAAAGGACTCAACTACTCCGACTACGGAGCTGAATTCAAAAAGAGTTCATCCGACCGTCGGACTACACGCTCGGAGGATACGGCTACTACCGCCGGGAACCGATCGACATCGACCCGTTGGATTCGACGATCAACACCTCCCTGGCCAAATGGGGGCGTATGGGGCGGTAAATCCTTTTACATAAAAAACCTGAAAAGCAGTTTCTTTATCACGGCGCATTACAATACGGTGCTTCATCGGGAACGGCCGGAAGTATCGCAGTCGCTGAATCCCTATTTCCACAACGAGAACCTCGTGCTGTTCAACACCGGTTTCTACAAAGAGCAGTTCCGTACCTCCAGCCTGATCTACGGGTACGGAGTCAACGAGGATATCCCTTACGGCTACCAGTTCTCGCTGACGGGTGGCCCTTCGTGGGGCGAGTTCGGCAACCGGTGGTACCTGGGCGGCAAGTTCAGCGCCGGTAACTTCACGTCGTTCGGCTACCTGCGGTGGAGTTTCGCCCTCGGCAGCTACCTGAACAACCGCGACGGGCGGTTTTACCGCACCGCCTTGGTATCGAATCTGAACTGGTTTTCGAACCTGATGGGCAAAGGAAGATACCGCGTCCGCCAGTTCATCGACGTGAACCTGACCCGCGGCTGGAACCGAATGGACGGATACCGCGAATCGTTCGGATTCGAAGACAATGCCGAACTGCGTGGACTCGGAGAGGAAATTTACGGCAACAACCGGCTCGTGGTCAACTCCGAAACCGTCGTATTTACCCCATGGCACCTGTACCAATTTCGTTTCGCGTTGTACGGATTCGCCGACCTCGGCATTCTCGGCTACAACGGCAATCTGTTTAAAAACGGATTCTACTCGACCATCGGCATCGGCGTGCGCATCAAAAACGAACACCTGATTTTCCGAACGATCAACATCCGGCTCGGTTTCGCCGTAGGACGAACCGGCCTACTGAACGCCAATTACTTCCATATCAATACCGAGGACAAGCGGCAACCGATCCGGTACCGGCCGCAAAAAGCGACCGTCACCGATTACGAGGACAATACCTGGTACGGCTGGGATTAATCCGGGACGACCGGTACGCGAAAAAAAAAGACGGCAGGCATCCCGATAAAAATACGTTACCGGACTTTCGCCCGGTAACGTATTTTGAACGAAACAAACGCCTTCCGGCGGCGACTCCTAATTCGTCTTGAACGGACGTTTGATCTGAGCGAGCTCCCGGTTCGCCTTGCCGATCTTCTGGGCCAACTCGCTTTTGAAAGCGACGAATTTCCGCATCAGGCTCCTCATCGCCCGCAGCCAGGATCTGAACGGCCAGGATCGCGCCGTTGCGGGCCCCGTCCAGCGCCATCGTAGCGACCGGTATCCCGGCAGGCATCTGCAAAATGGAAAGGATGCTGTCCCAGCCGTCGATCGAATTGGACGACTTGATCGGAATCCCGATCACCGGCAGCGGGGTAGTGGCGGCGATCACGCCCGGAAGATGGGCCGCTCCGCCGGCGCCGGCGATAATTACTTTCACGCCGCGGGTATGGGCGTTCTTCGCAAATTCGGCCACCATTTCGGGAACGCGGTGGGCCGACAGCGCATTGATTTCATAAGGAACTTCCATCTGGTCGAGAAATTCGGCAGCGGCCTCCATGATCTTCAGATCCGACGTGCTGCCCATGATGATGCTGACTTTCGGTGTCATTTTATCACGCTTTTTAAATTATTTTTGATTCGCTTCATTATCTTTGCAAAGATAAACAACAAACCTCCGGATCACAGCAACCGGACGTTATTTTTTTCCGTTACCGATCAAAGCGAAACAGATGGACACGATACGGCTTCACGACAAGACATTCCGGCGTTCGATCTCCTGCGAACAACTGCAAAAGGCCATCGCGGAGGTGGCCGCACGCATCAACAGCGACTACCGGGAAAAACGAACGCCGCTGTTCGTCGGCGTGCTCAACGGATCGTTCATGTTCATGGGCGAACTGCTGCGTCACATCTCGTTCGACTGCGAAGTCTCGTTCGTCAAAATAGCCTCGTACAGCGGAACCGCAACCACCGGCCGCGTCAGGGGAGAACATCGGCCTCTCGCAGGATATTCGGGGCAGGCACGTCATCCTCGTCGAAGACATCGTCGACACCGGAGCCAGCATCGAATACATGACCGGCGTGCTGAAAAAGCAGGGACCGGCCGACATCGCCGTCGCGACGCTGCTTTTCAAACCGGAATGCTACCGGAAACAAACGCCGCCGAAGTACTGCGCGCTGTCTATTCCGGACAAGTTCATCGTTGGTTTCGGACTCGACTACGACCAACTGGGACGCAACTACAAAAGACATTTATGAAATCGCCGACGACCATGAATAACCACGACGACCTGTTCTGCGGCGGACGAAAACTGCCGCTCGTCGAAGATTTTTACACCGTTCAGGGAGAAGGTTTCCATACCGGAAAACCGGCCTATTTTATCCGTCTGGGCGGATGCGACGTCGGATGCCGGTGGTGCGATGCGAAAATGACGTGGAATCCCCGGCTTTTCCCGCCCGTGGAAGTCGATTCGATCGTCGAACGCGCCTGCTCTTTCCCGGCGCAGGCGATCGTCATTACCGGCGGCGAACCGTCGCTGTATCCGCTGGATTACTTGACCGAACAACTCGCGGCCCGCGGACTCAAAATATTTCTCGAAACCTCCGGAGCGCATCCGCTGAGCGGCCGGTTCGACTGGATCTGCCTGTCGCCCAAGAAACAGCAACCTCCGGTCGACAGCGTATTCGCCTGCGCCAGCGAACTGAAAATCATCATCGAAACGCCCGACGATTTCCGGTGGGCCGAACAGAACGCCGCGAAAGTAACGCCGGAGTGTATGCTCTACCTGCAACCCGAATGGAGCCGTTACGACCGGGTGATCGCCGAGATCGTCGAATACGCCAAAGCGCATCCGCGTTGGAACATCTCCGTGCAGACCCACAAATACATGCGGATACCCTGACCCGACTCCGGATGGGAAAACAGCAAAGGGGCTGCAAAATTCGGATCTCGCAGTCCCCTTGTCGGCATATTGTTTTAGACCCATGCGACAGGAACCTAAGAATCACCGTACCAGATAGATCGTCTCCTCTTTACGTTTCATCAGATAATGCTCGCGGGCGTACTGCTCCAGGTAACGGTCGTTTTTCAGGTTCTCGAGCACCGTACTGTCCTCGGCGATCTTCTGCCGGTAATAGGTTTCCTGCACTTCCAGCGCATTGATTTTCTGTTTCAGCCGCCACGCTTCGATCAGGTTGTTTTTGTCGAACACGACGATCAGCAGGCCGAACACCACGATGCTGATCAGCCACAGACGCCTGTCTTTAAAAAATTTACCGACAAATTCCACGCGCGCAATTTTTTGTAAAAAATAGTTATTCCTCCGGAAATCTACTCCCAAAAACGATAAAAATGGTGTACGGGCCCGTTTCCGTTTCGAGCCGATACTCCCGGCCGCGGACAATCGCCTCGTGGACATAGTTTTCCGCACACAGCACCGCCTCTTCGAGCGGATAGTCCTGCGCCAGGAAAGCGGCGACGGCCGACGACAGCGTGCATCCGGTGCCGTGCGTATTCGGCGTGTCGGTTCGCGGGTAACGGAAGGTATGGCAACCGTTGCCGTCGAAAAGGTATTCGGTCAGTTCCGCCCCGTCCAGATGTCCGGCTTTCAGCAGCACGGCCCCGGCTCCCATATCGCGAAGCGCGGCGGCGGCGGCGGGAAAATCAGCCTCGGAACGGATCGGCATCCCCGTAATGTATTCGGCTTCCGGAACATTCGGCGTCACCAGCGTCGCCAACGGAAAAATATGCCGACGGATCGCCTGCGCAGCGGCTTCGCTGATCAGACGGTCGCCCGAGGTAGCCACCATCACCGGATCCATCACCACGCTGCGCACCCGGTATTTTTTCAGCGATTCCGCGATCGGAACGATCATTTCGTCAGTCGGCAACATGCCGAGTTTTACGGCGTCGGCGCCGATATCCTCCAACACCGCCGCGATCTGTCCGGCGACCACTTCCGCCGGAACGACATGAAAACCCCGTACGCCTACGGTATTCTGAACGGTTACGGCCGTGATCGCCGTCATCGCATAGCAGCCGCAAGCCGATATGGCCTTGATATCGGCCTGAATACCGGCCCCCTCCGCTGTCGGAACCGGCTATCGAAAGTACTTTTTTGTATTTTTTCATTCTGCAAATTTATGAAAAACCCCGCGGATTCGCCTCCGTCACCGTCCCGAAATGTAACCGAATTTCTCAAGGTCTTCCCATTCCCGCACCCGGAAAGTCCGTCCGTCGCGGATCAGATACAACCGACCGCCGACACCCAGGATGTCGCGCGGTACCGGCGATCGGTCAACGGGATTTCCTTTCGTCTCTTTCTGCCGGATCAGCAACCATTTCACCGTCTCCACATGCAGCGGTATCGGGTTCGAGATCGGTCAAAAAATGACGAAAACCCTTCCACTGCGGTCGGACGACCTCCCCGTTGTCCGACCAGATTATATCCGGCGCTCCGGATCGTATCCGACCGATCCCGTACAACGGCTTCCCGAAATGCCGGACGTACTCCGCCGCAATCCGGTCGGCGGCTTCGGCTCCGACGGTCAGCAGCAACTGGTAATCTTCGCCGCCCGTAACGGCCAGCTCGACGGTCGTACGGGTCGGTATCCGCTCGATGGAAATCTCGGCGCCGGTCTTCGACTCTTCCAGAATATGAGACAGGTCGGAAGCGAGTCCGTCCGAAATATCCATCATCGCATGCACTTCCGGTTGGTTCCCCAGCCAGATCCCTTCGTTGACGCACGGATGCGGATCGTGGTGCACGGCGACGAACGGCGAGTCGTATGCGCCCGACCGAATATCGAGCAATCCTTGAGCCGAATCTCCTAAATACCCTGTCACATAGACTATATCGTTTTCTCTGGCTCCGCTCCGATATTTGACTTTCGCACGGGCGATACGCCCGATGGCCGTCACGTTGATCGCAATTCGATCCTGCGAAGAGGTGGTATCCCCGCCCAGCAGCGGAACCCCGAACTCTTCCGACAGGCTACGGTAACCGTCGGTAAAACGATCGGCCCAACCGGCGGAGACATCCCCGGAAGAGCGATCGATAAAAACGATGCGATCGGAACGGCGCCCATCGAAGCGACGTCGCTGAGATTTACGGCAAGCGATTTGCGTCCCAGCAGGTAAGGAGGAATCACCGCACGCAAAAATGAACGTCTTCGATCAACATATCGGTCGTAACGACCAACGCTTCTCCGTCTCCGCACGGGATTACGGCGCAGTCGTCCCCGATTCCGAGACTTTCCCCGGAAGGGACGCCCCGAAACTTTTCGCGGATACCCGCAATCCAACCGAACTCGCCCAATTCTCGCAATTCCATCCGTCTGTGCTTGTTATCAATTTGTTAAATTATTACAAAAATATGCTAAATATTCAAATTACCGTTGTATTTTTGTACCGAATTTGAGAAAATGTTTTTGATCCTATCCGTAAAATTTTTTATCCCGATGAAGTTACTGATTATTAACGGCCCGAACCTGAACCTGCTGGGACAACGCGAAAAGGGCATCTACGGAGAACAAACCTTCGAATCTTATCTGGACGAATTGAAAACACGGTTTCCGGACGTCACGCTCGACTATTACCAATCCAACATCGAAGGAGAGTTGGTCGACAAAGGCTGCACGCGGCGCAGGAGGCCTACGACGGAGTCGTAATGAACGCCGGAGCCTACACCCACACGTCGATCGCCATCGCCGACGCCATCGGAGGAATCCGCATCCCGGTCGTCGAGGTGCACATTTCCTGCATCCTCGCCCGCGAAGAGTTCCGCCACGTTTCGCTGATCGCCCCCAAATGCAAAGGATCGGTGATGGGTTTCGGACTCGACTCTTACCGGCTGGGGATACTCGGCTTCCTGAATTAACGGTCTCCGACGATTCGTTTTCAATATAAAACCAGATTATTTAAGACACCTACTCATGGACAAAAAAGACAAAGATCATAGCCACCATCTCGGACAAACATTGCGAACCGGAATTTATCAGAGCCCTGTACGAAGCCGGCATGAACGCCGCGCGGATCAACTCGGCTCACCTGACGCCCGAAGGGGCCACGACGATTGTCGAGAACGTGCGGAAAGTGTCGGAACAGATCGCTATCATCATCGATACGAAAGGGCCCGAGATCCGGATCACGGGCATGGCTCCGGGATTCGAAGCGGGTATTCCCGTTTCGACCGGCGACATCGTCCGGCTCAGGGGCACGTCGGAAGACCTGCCGTCGAACAACGAACTGATCTATCTGAACGACGGGCACATCTCCCGGGACGTGCCGGCCGGCTCGGTAATCCTGGTCGACGACGGGGAACTGGAACTGTACGTCCGAGAAAAGCGCGGCGACGAACTGGTCTGCGAAGTGCGCAACGGGGAGTCATCTACGGTCGTAAAAGCGTAAACATCCCCGGCGTGGCCATCGACTTGCCATCGGTCACCGAACGCGACGCGCGGTTCATCAACTGGGCCATCGACATGGACGTAGATTTCATCGCCCACTCGTTCGTCCGCAAAAAAGAGGACGTGCTGGCCGTCAAGGAGTTGATCAAAAGACGCAACAGTTCGATCAAGATCATCTCCAAAATCGAAAACAAAGAAGGGGTCGACAACATCGACGAAATCCTGGACGAGACCTACGGAATCATGGTCGCCCGCGGCGACCTGGGCGTCGAAATTCCGGCCGAACAGATTCCCGTCGCCCAACGCCTGCTGGTCAGCAAGTGCATCGAAAGTAAAAACCGGTCATCATTGCGACCCAGATGCTGCATACGATGATCACACACCCGCGTCCAACGCGCGCCGAGATCAGCGACGTGGCCAATGCCATTTACCAGCGCGTGGACGCCGTGATGCTGAGCGGTGAAACAGCCAACGGTCAGTACCCGGTCGAAGCGGTGAAGACGATGGCCCGCGTGGCCCGCGAGATCGAAAAGGATACGGCGCAGAACAGTCCGAACTACGACATGAACCTGGTGCGCATCAACAACGAAATCACCGCGCAGCCTTTCGCGTTCGGCCGTGCGCGCCTGCATCAACTTACCGATCCGGGCCATCATCATCGACACGCTTTCGGGACGCACGGGACGTTACCTGGCCGCCTTCCGCGGCGAGAAACCGGTGTACGCGGTCTGCTACCGCAAGAGCGTGATGCGGCAGCTCGGAATCTCCTACGGCATCCACGCCATGTACCGCGAACCGACCATCAACCACGAAAGTTTCCTACTCGGCGTGCTGTACTACCTGGAAGACCGGAAATGGCTTTGTAAGGAGGACATGATCGTCGTGATCGGCGGAAGTTTCGGGGGCCGCCAAAGGCGCGTCGTTCCTCGAAATAGGAAACGTTCTAAACTTGGAGCACAAAGCGCTGAATGCACAGAATCTTTAAAGCAAACAAATCTTTCGAGGGAATCTGGCACAAACTCACCTGGATAAAACTCAACTAACAATCAAAAACGAAAACGGAAGGGAACGTTTCCCTTCCGTTTTCGTTTATAAACTTTTCGCCGGAATCCCCGACACCGGCCAAAAGCGAATGACTTCTTATCGCTAAAGGCTTTCGCCGAAATCCTTGCGGAATTTAATCATCAGTTTTTCGGGCCAGTCGCTGGTCGGTTCGAGTCCTCCCATGAAGAAACGCAGTACGGGCGGTTCGTAAACGAACTTCAGGCCGCCGATCATGTCGCGGTTTTCATACAACCAGGCCAGGCGGTCGATCACGTACTTGACCTGCGACAGCGTGAACACGCGCGCGGCACGGCCAGACGCAACAGTTCCACGTCGGCCAGGATCTCGTCGCCGTTCTCGTCCCGGACGCTCGATATGGTCCCCCGTTCCATTCCGCGGATACCCGAAATCAGGTAAAACGCGGCTGCCAGCGCGCCGGCGGGGTATTCGGTCTGCGGAATGTGCGGACAGAAAGCCATCGCATCCACGTGGGCTCCCAACACGCCCGGAGGGGTCACTACCGGAATACCGAGCTTTTGTCGAGCGATTCGACCAGGTATTTGATAAACGACGGACTCTGGCTGATCATCGTCTCGTCGAGCGTCTCGCGCAAACCAACGGCCATCGCCTCGATCTCGCGCACCGAAATACCGCCGTAAGTCAGGAATCCTTCGAACAACGGAATCAGCGCCTCCATCTTACCGTACAAATCCTTGCGATTAGTACAGATGCCGCCGCCGCGCGACGAACTGAGCTTGCGGGCCGAGAAGTAAACCAGGTCGGCCAAACCGGTCATCATCTTGATGATATCGGCCATCGAATTTTCCTTCCACTGCTCCTCGCGCTGCTGGATCAGGTAAGCGTTTTTTCACCGAGCAGACTGGCATCCAGCACCAGCATGATGCCGTATTTGTCCGCAACGCGGCGAACGTCCATCAGGTTGCTCATCGAGAACGGCTGACCGCCGATCAGGTTCGTGGAAGGCCTTCCATCCGGATGAACGGAATTTTATCGACGCCGTGCTTTTGGATGCAGGCTTCGAGTTTTTCGATATCCATGTTCCCTTTGAACGGATGGTCGGAATGAAGCACCAGCGCATGATCGTGCAGCAATTCCTCGATCTTTCCTCCGTTTTCGAGCACATGCGCCAGCACGGTCGTAAAATGGTAGTTGGTCGGGATAATGTCGCCCTTCTTAATAAAAAGCCCGGCAAATGACGTTCTCGGCCGCACGGCCCTGGTGAACCGGTAGCAGGTATTTTTTACCCAATACGTCTTCGACCGCCTTTGAAGTTTGATAAAACTCTGCGAACCGGCATACGCATCGTCGGCCTGCAACATAGAGGCCACCTGATTGTCGCTCATCGCATTGGTTCCGCTGTCGGTCAGCATGTCCAGATATACATCCAGCGTACTCAGACGGAACGTATTGAAACCGGCCTCTTTGATCGCGTCCAGGCGGCGTTCGATCGGAACCAGGTGGAGTTTCTGTACCACGCGCACTTTGTGCAATTCCAAGGGAATGTCTTCCCCCAAATAAAATTTTACTTGGCTCATCGTTTATATAATTTTGGTTAGATTTTTACGGGATACAAAATTAACGTTTTTGCCGGGAAATAAAAATCCATTTTCATATTCTGTTATAAAACGATCAATATTCCGACCATCCGTTTTCACCGAACAGCGATTCATTCCGTCCGAAAGCTGTCTCCGACAAGCACGGCGACCGGAATCCGTAAAAACGCGGAGGGAACCGGCGTTTTGCCGGTTCCTCCGCAGGATGATCATCGAACAACTACCTCGCCGAAAAACCGTAAACGGTCGTTTGGCGATAAGTTTCGCCCGGGCGAAGCACGGCCGACGGAAAATCCGGATGATTCGGCGCGTCCGGATAATTCTGGGCTTCCAAAGCGAATGCGGAACGATAGAACGGAGCCGTCTCGTCCTGCTGCACGCGCGATTTCCCGGTAAAGAACTGAATGCCGGGAGTGTCGGTCAGCACAGTCATTACGATACCGGTCGAAGGCTCGTAGACCTCGGCTGCCTCGACCACGTCGGGCGACGAACGGCGGATCACGTAATTGTGGTCGTAACCGTCGCGGTAATTAAACGCGCTGTCAGGGCCCAGCACCCGTTCGCCGATCGTCGTCGGGGTACGGAAATCGAGGGCCGAACCGTCCAGCGAAGCGATCTCGCCGGTCGGAATCAGCGTCGAATCGGTCGGCGTGTACCGGTCGGCGTTGATCGTTACCCGATGGGAGTTCACGCTGGTCTTATGATCGCCGCCATGCAGGTTGAAATAGGCGTGGTTGGTCAGGTTCAGCACCGTCGGAGCGTCGGTCGTAGCCGTATAGTCGATCCGGAGCTGATTATCCACGGTCACGGTATAAACCACTTTCGTAGTCAGCGTACCCGGAAAATTCTCTTCTCCGTCCGGAGAAACATAGATCAGTTCGAGCGCCTGTTCGCCGGCATCGTTGGTAAAGGTGCGGGCGTCCCACACTTTTTTACTGAAACCGACGATCCCCCCGTGCAACGTATTCGGGCCGTTGTTGATAGCCAACGAATACTCTTTGCCGTCGAGCGTGAATTTCCCGTTGGCGATCCGGTTCGCATAACGCCCGGTGATGGCTCCGGCAAACGTATTTTCCGGCACGAAATAATCGGCCAGCTTCGGGTACCCCAGCACGACGTCCTTGAAAGCGCCGTCTTTGGCCGGAACCCATACGTCCACGATAATCCCGCCGTAATTGGTGATCTGCGCTGCCATTCCGTTGGCATTCTTCAGCGTATAGAGCGACACCGCCTTACCGTCGATCGTCGAGTCGAAATCGGCCGCCGAGTAGAGCGCCGGCTCTCCCGGCTGCGTCTTTTTACAACAGGACACAGCGCCCAGCAGCGCCATGCACAAAGGAAAAATCTTCTTCATTCCGTAATAATTTTAAAAGTTAATGATCGGAGCTTGATTCGGTTGCTAAAGTAATAATAATTCGCAGAACCTGCAACGTTACCGATAACGCCGGCCGCTCCGAAGCTTGTTTATATCGGATTTTTTGCCGAGTTTTGTTTAGCCGACTTCCGACCGCTCCGATGAACAAACTGACAATCCTTATTTTCGCCTGCATCCTTTCACTGCCGGCCCTTGCACAAACGGCCGGCTGGCCGGAAACCGGCAACCGAACGCGTCCCGGGACGAACGGTCCCGCAGGGACTCAACGGCGCGGTAAAATTGATCCCGGCCCGGATCGACGCCGCATCCGATCCTTAATATCTGAAAGTTACATCTATTTTAACAAATTAATGCGAGCGACCGGCCGTTTTTTGTTTCCGGGAATGTATCTTTGTACAGTATCTGTTTCCCGGACTTATGAACCTGTTGAACGACATCCGCATCCTGCTGACACGGTGGAGCACCGCTTTCGTACTACTCGGGGTCTTGGCCGTCGCGATGGCCGGAGCCACGCTGATCGAGGCCGGAATGAACCTGCAGGCGGCCCGCGGCATCATTTACAACGCCTGGTGGTTCGACCTGCTACTATTACTGCTCTGCGTGAATTTCATGCTGATCGGCCGGAGGCTGAACCTCTGGAGCCGGCGGCGGAGGGGAGCGTTATTGCTGCATTACGGATTCATCGTCATCTCGCCGGAGCTTTTATCACGCACATGTGGGGCGAAGAAGGCTACATGCACATCCGCGAGGGAGAAACCGCCCGGCGGATGATGACTCCCGACCGCAAAGTGCAGACGTTGCCGTTTTCGGTTACGCTGAACCGGTTCACACTTCATCGCTACCACGGTTCGCAAAGCCCGTCTTCGTATGAAAGCGACGTGACGATCCGCTACCGGGACGATGTCTCGCACCGGAAAATCTACATGAACAACATCGCGCGGGTAGGGGGATACCGCCTTTACCAATCGTCCTACGACCCGGACGAACAGGGCACGATTCTGTCGGTGAACCACGATCCGGTCGGCACGGCCGTTTCTTACGCCGGCTATTTCCTGCTGATCGCCGGACTGATAGCCGCCTTGTGCCAGAAAGGCTCCCGTTTCAGAACGCTTTACGCGAAACTGGGAAAAGCGACGCTGGTCGTTCTGTTCGCCGGCTCGTCCGTCGTAGCCGTCGCCGCAGCCCGCCCCGCCACTCCCGGCGGCATCGCGCCCGAAACCGCCGAACGGTTCGGACGGCTGTTATTGCAATCTTCCGACGGACGCATCGAACCGGTGGACAGTTACGCTTCGGAGATTCTCCGCAAAAGCTCGTATCACCGCGACAGCTACGGAAATCTGAATGCCAACCAGGTGCTGGCCGGCATCCTGACCGACCGGCAGACATGGGGCCGCGAACCGATCCTTTACATCGGACAGAATCCTCTTCCGGAAGAAGCGTGTTTTCCGGACAAATACGTATCGTTCGATGCGATGTTCGACGATCGGGGCGATTACCGGCTGAAGAAACAGGTGGAAACCATTTACGCCAAACCGCCCGCGCACCGCACGAAGCCGGAACAAACGCTGCTGAAACTGGACGAAAAGGTCAATATCCTGTACGCCCTGCTGAACGGGCAGATGTTCCCGATCTTCCCGGTCGCCGGATCGCAGCGGTGGATATCGCCGGGCGACGACCGGACGGAAGCCGACACGGTTCAGACGCCGAGGCTGTTCGCGGCATTCCGCAACGCGCTGACCCAAACCGACCCGCAGGCCGCCGGACGGGCGCTCGACGCCATCCGGCAATACCAGCAAGCACGGACGCCGTCGCTGCAACCGCTGCGGATCGAAGCCGAAATCCTGTACAACCGGGCGGATATTTTCCGGATTTCGTTCCGGGCCTACCTGATCCTCGGGGGAATCCTGCTCGTAACGGCCCTACGGGGGATGTTCGGAAAGAACAAACGCCGAGCGACGCTCGCCGCCCGGGTCGTTTCGATCGCCATATTCATCGTTTTCGCACTGCATACGTTCGGACTGGGACTGCGCAGCTACATCAGCGGCCACGCCCCCTGGACGAACGCTTACGAATCGATGGTCTACGTCGCTTGGGCAACCGTACTGTCGGGAATCGTTTTCGCCCGCCGGTCGAAACTGGCCCTCGCGCTGGCCGCGCTGCTCGGCGGGGTCGTCCTGTTCGTATCGAACCTGAACTGGCTCGACCCGCAGATCACCCCGCTGGTACCGGTGCTGAAATCCTACTGGTTGATGATCCACGTGTCGGTCATTACCGCCAGCTACGGTTTTTTCGGTATCTGCGCGGCCTGCGGCATCGCTTCGCTGATCGCCACGATCGCAGGAAAGAACCTCGCGGAACTGAGGATCATCAACGAAATGGCGATGCTCGTCGGGCTGGTGCTGCTGACCACCGGCATCTTTTTCGGCGCCGTCTGGGCCAACGAGTCCTGGGGCCGTTACTGGGGCTGGGACCCGAAGGAGACCTGGGCGCTGATCACGATGATCGTTTACGCGGTCACGACGCACCTGCATTTTATTCCGCGGCTGAATACGAACCCGCTGGTCTTCGACGTTATGTCGGTGGTCGGTTTTTCGACGGTGCTGATGACTTTCTTCGGTGTAAATTATTACCTGTCGGGATTGCACTCCTACGGAAAGAGCGAAGGCTTTTCGCCGGAAATCGTACTGGCTGCGGGAGCAGGGGTGCTCGTGCTGGTCGCCGTTGCTGCCGTCCGTTATCATAAAAACAAAAAAACAAGCTGATCTCCGTGAAATTCAGATACTTTTACGCACTGCTGTGTTTGATATTGACCGTCTTCACGCTAAACCGGAGCTGTCACGAAAGCGTGCGGAACGTTTACAACCCGATCCCGGAAATCATTCTACCCGAAGGGATCAACCACCTGCTCGACAACTCCAACTCGGAGCTCGAAGAGACCCGGCAGTTCGAGAGGATCGTCGAACGCTTCATGCAACAATGGGAGATCACCGGCGCGTCGATCGCCATTATGAAAGACGGCAAACTACTATACAGCAAGGGATTCGGCTGGGCAGACAAAGAACAGGGCATCCGTACCGACGTCCGGCATATCTTCCGGATCGCATCCCTCTCCAAGCCTGATCACGGCGACCGGCATCATGAAACTCTGCGAACAGGGACGGCTTTCGCTCGGCGACCGGGTTTTCGGCGCCGACGGCATCCTGAATGATTCGCTGTTTCGGAATATACGGGACAAACGGATCGAAAAAATAACCGTCGAGCATCTGCTGCGCCACCAGGGAGGCTACTCGATCCGCAGCGGCGATCCGCTGTTCTGCTCGGTGAGCGTCGCAAAACAATTGGGCATCGCTCCGCCGGTGGGATTCGACGACATGGTGCGTTATGCGGCCGAAACCCGCCTGCGCTACGAACCGGGAAGCAGCAACCTCTATTCGAACCTCGGCTACGTGGTACTGACCAAAGTAATCGAAAAAGCGAGTGGACTGCCTTACGAGAGTTTCATCCGGGACAGCATTCTGTCGCCCGCCGGATGCCACGACATGCACATCGGCCGCTCGTCCTACGAACAGAAATTCCCGAACGAAGTCCGCTATTACGAGCCTTCCGACGCCGAGCCGACCGAAGCGTTCGACGGCAGCGGCCGGTTGGTTCCGCGCAGCTACGGCGGCTGCGACATGCAGGTGCTGAGCGGGGCAGGAGGCTGGGTAGCCTCTCCGGCGGAACTGATGAAGTTCATTACGGCGATCGACCCCGGCGATTCGCGGCCGGACATCCTGAAACCGGAAACCATCGCCTACATGACCGAAAAAGACAAATCGAAATACCCGATCGGCTGGATGAGAACCACCGAAAGCGACGACTGGTCGCGCACCGGGTCGCTGTCCGGATCGAGCGCAATGCTCAAACGGCAGCACGACGGTTACACCTGGGTATTCATCACCAACACGAGTTCCTGGTCGGGTTCCCGCTTTCCCCGGAAAATCGCCGCAATGATGAAACAAGCGATGGGCAAAATAAAAAAATGGCCCGACCGCGATCTGTTTTCGGTCGAACAGCCGGCCGATTCCGTCCGGTCGTCCCGACTGTCGCCGGCAAAAAAATAACCGGCAGCGCCGGCTGCCGGTCTTTCGAAACGTCCCGGAAACATCTCTTCGGCACGTTTTATTCGTACTTCTTCGGCATCTCTTCGCCCCGCAATACCCGCAGCGCATTTTCGGCCAGCGCTCCCATCTCGTCTTCACCGGGAATCACCTCGACCGGAGCGATAAAGGAAACGCGTTCGCGGATCGCGTCGCAAACCGTGCCGCTGTACGCGATGCCGCCGGTAATCAGAATCGCATCGACCCGACCGCCGAGTACGGCAGCCATAGCTCCGATCTCCTTGGCCACGTTGTAAGCCATCGCGTAGATGATCCGTTCGCAGGCCCGGTCGCCCTGTTTCGCTCGTTCGAGCAGTTCCTGCACGCTGTTGGAGCCCGCCAACGAAACCAGACCACCGCTGCCGCAGAGCATTCGCCGGATCTGGGCCTCGGTATATTGTCCGCTGAAACAGAGCTTCACCAACTGTCCGGCCGGTAGGGTTCCCGACCGTTCGGGCGAAAAAGCGCCGTCGCCGTCCAACGCGTTATTCACGTCGATCACCCGTCCGCCCCGGTGAGCGCCGACCGAAATACCGCCCCCCAGGTGGGCGACAATCAGGTTCAGTTCATCGTACTTTCTCCCGACCCGCGCGGCATAAATCCGCGATACGGCTTTTTGATTCAAAGCGTGGAAAATAGAGACCCGGCGAAACAGCGCGTGCCCGCAGACGCGGGCTACGTCGTCCAATTCGTCCACGACGACCGGATCGGCGATATAAGCCTTCGCATCCGGAACCCGCGACGCGATTTCGACAGCCAGCAGTCCGCCCAGGTTCGAGGCGTGCTCGCCCTGCGGAGCGTGGATCAAATCCCGACGTAGCGCGTCGTTCACCTCGTACACGCCCGAAGCGATCGGTTTGACCAATCCCCCGCGCCCGATAACCGCAGACAGCGAGTCCAGCGCAATACCTTCCTCCTCCAGAACTTTCAGAATCAGATCCCGGCGAAAACCGAACTGGTCGGTCACGCGGGCGAACGGCCGCAGCTCCTCCGCCGAGTGACGGATCGTCCGGCTCATCGCCTCCGTTTCATCGAGATACACCGCAATTTTCGTAGAAGTCGAACCGGGGTTGATCGCCAATATTCCGTATTGTTTCATCACTTCTTACTTTTTAACGGACAACGCAGCCATTGCGATCGAATAGAGCTTCGACGCCGGAGAATCGCCGCGGGACGTCAGTACGCACGGACATTTGGTGCCGACCACCATCCCGGCCAGCGGTGCGCGGCATAGTTGGTTTGCCGCCTTAAAAGAAAGCATTCGCCGCATCCAGCGTCGGGAACAACAGGCAGTCGGCGTCGCCTGCAACCGGACTCGACAGCCCTTTGGTCTGGGCTACCTCCTTCACCAGCGCCACATCCACCGCTAACGACCGTCGATCAACGCATTTCCGAACTGTCCCCGGTCGCCCATTTTGGACAGGATCGCCGCATCGACCGCCGACTGGATTTTCGGTAGCATCTGCTCGCTCGGGCGACCACCGCGACCTTGGGTTTCTGAACGCCCAGCGCCCGGGCCGCCTCGATCAGATAGCGGGTGATCCGCACCTTCTGATCCAGGTCGGGGTAGGGGATCACCGCCACGTCCGACACCAGCAGCAACTTGATACATCGGCAGGCTCCAGCACCGCCACATGGCTCAACACCCCTTTGGGCGGAAGCAACCCGAATTCCTTGTCGAGAAGCCCGCGCATGTATTTGTCGGTAGAAACCAGCCCTTTCATCAGAATATCGGCCATTCCGTCATGGATCATTTTCACGGCCGTCGCCACGCAGGCGACATCGCTCTTCTGGTCGATCACCGAAAACTTTTCCGGGTCGATCTCGTCCGCCATGCAAACCCGCTCGATCTCGTCGCGGTCGCCGACGAGGATCGCTTCGACGATTCCCATATCCACCGCCGCGCCAACGGCCTCCAGCGTGTGCGAATCCTGCGCATAGGCTACCGCCAGTTTTTTACGCGGCTGCCCCTGGACGGTCTGAATGATTTCTTCCAGTTTCGTTATCATCGTTTCATAATTTAACAATCCTTTGAAACATCAAAAAGTTTTCCGTTTTTTCATTCCGGAAAACTTTTCGAACATTCATTTGCATTCGCCGCAACGACCGTGTTATTCGGAGCGTTTTTGGTCAACCGGAACGTATCCGAAGCGATGACCAGCTCTTCGTTCGTAGCGATCGTAACGACCTTGACGCGCGAATCCGGCGCAGAGAGCACGACGTCTTTTCCGCGCACGCCCCGGTTCACCTCGGGATCGAATTTCACGCCCATGAATTCGAGCCCTTTGCTGACGCGCTCCCGGGTTCCCGGATCGTTTTCGCCGATTCCCCGGTAAAGACGATCATATCGATCCCTCCATCAGCGCGGCATACGCGCCGACGAACTTCTTGATCCGCGCCGCAAACATTTCGATCGCCAGTTCGGCCCGCGGATTCCCACTCTCGGCCGCAGCGCGGATATCGCGCATATCGGACGAAACGCCGGTAATGCCGAGCATTCCGGACTCCTTATTGATCATCACGCTCAGGCGATCCAGATTGATCCCTTCTTTCTCGGCGATATAAATCAGCGCGCCGGGATCGGTGCTGCCGCAACGGGTTCCCATAATCAGGCCGTCGACCGGCGTGAATCCCATCGACGTATCGTAAGACTCCCCGTTCAGGATCGCCGCCACCGACGCTCCGCTACCGATATGACAAGTCACGATTTTCGACCGATTCATATCGATCCCCGTCAACTTGCAAGCCGTCTGGGCCACATATTTGTGACTCGTTCCGTGGAAACCGTAACGGCGCACCCGGTAATCCTCGTAATATTTATAGGGAGGGCGTACATAAAATTCTTGGCCGGCATCGTCTGGTGGAACGAAGTATCGAATACGGCCACCTGCGGCGTGTTCGGCAGGATGTTTTCCATCGCGAGAATCCCCTTCAGATTGGCCGGATTATGCAACGGAGCCAAGTCGAAGCAAGCTTCGATCTTCTGCTTGACGGACTTGTCCACCAAAGCGCTGTCCTTAAAATACTCTCCGCCGTGAGCCACGCGGTGACCGACCGCCGCGATCTCCGAGATGCTTTCCAGTACGCCGTACTCCGGATCGACCAGCGCGTCCAGGATCAGGCTGATCCCGCTCGTATGATCCGGAATGCTCCGCACCACTTCGTAAACCGGTTTTCCGACCGGCTTATGCGTCAGGATCGCGTCGGACAGACCGATCCGTTCGATAATGCCCTTCACCAACAGCGAATATTCCGTGGCGCTCTTCATGTCGATCACCTGATACTTGATCGACGAACTACCACAGTTTAAAACAAGGATTTTCATAAGTTTATATCACTTTATATTAACCTTCAGATTACTTCATTCCTCCCGCCTGGCATGCCGTAATCGCGACGAGTCCGACGATATCGTCCACCGAGCACCCTCTCGAAAGGTCGTTGATCGGAGCGGCCATTCCCTGCAGGATCGGACCGATCGCCTCGGCATGCGCCATGCGCTGCACCAACTTGTAGGCGATGTTGCCGACTTCGAGCGTCGGGAATACCAGTACGTTCGCTTTGCCGGCGATCTTGCTGCCGGGAGCTTTTTGCGCGCCGATACCCGGAATGATCGCGGCGTCGGCCTGCAACTCCCCGTCGATCATCAACGTCGGATCCAACTCCTTGGCCAATTCGGTCGCGCGCACCACCTTGTCGACCATTTCATGTTTGGCCGAACCTTTCGACGAAAAACTCAGCATCGCGATACGCGGTTCGAAACCGGCGATCACGCGGGTCGTCCGCCCGGTCATCACAGCGATCTGCGCCAACTCTTCGGCCGTAGGATTCGGATGCACCGCACAATCCGCGAACACCATCATCCCGTTCTCCCCGAACATCGGGTCTTTCAGCATCATAATGAACGCTCCGGACACGACGCTGATCCCCGGTATGGTCTTAACATACTGAAAAGCGGGACGCAACACGTCGCCGGTCGCATTGTTCGCGCCGGCTACCTCTCCCGTCCGCATCGCCGGCCTTCACCATCACGGCGCCCAAATACAGCGGATCGGCGATCTGCTTTTCGGCCTGTTCGCGGGTCAATCCTTTGGCTGCCCGGAAGCCTTCAGCATCAGTTCCACGTACTTTTCCTTATCGGGATTGTTTTGCGGATCGACGATCTTCGCCTTCCCGATATTTTCCAGATAGAGTTCCGAAGCCAGATGATGGATCTGATCCGGATTCCCGATCAGGATCAGATCGGCAAACCCTTCGCTGATAATCCGGTCGGCAGCCTTCAGGTTGCGTTCCTCGTAGGCTTCCGGCAGGACGATCGTTTTGATGTTGCTTTTCGCCTTCTGTTTGATTTTATCGACAAATTCCATAATACCAATTATTATTTAAATTGTGTTTTCATCCGAAACGACAACCGGCCGTAAAGAGGTGAGAGCGACCGGATACCCTGCAAAAAAACGCTCTTCTCATCCGTCGAGATAAAAAGAGGACAGCCCGGGGCCGCAACAAAATCACACAAAGGTAGCCATTTACCGACGAAATGAAAATGTATTTTACTTTTTTTTACGTTTATTGCGCCATATCTCGATCACAGCCGGCAAAATGGAAACGACGATGATCACGACGATCAACAGCTTCAGATTTTCCTGCACCACGTCCAGTCCGCCGAACAAAAATCCGGCATAACAGAAAATGGCCACCCAGGCACACCCGCCGACCACATTGAAAAGGGCGAAATGCCGATAGCTCATGTGTCCCATGCCGGCCACGAACGGAGCGAACGTCCTTACGATCGGAACGAACCGCGCCAGAATAATTGTTTTTCCGCCGTATTTTTCATAAAAAGCGTGCGTTTTCTCCAGGTAACTCTGTTTGAAAATCCGGGAATCCGGATTCCTGAACAATTTTTCGCCGAACAAACGACCGATCGTGTAATTGGCCGCATCTCCCGACACGGCGGCGACAGCCACCGCCAGCACCAGCAAATGGACATTCAACTCGTTGGTCGGCAAAGCGGCCAGCGCGCCGCCTACGAATAGCAGCGAATCTCCGGGCAGAAAAGGCGTTACGACCAGGCCGGTCTCGCAGAAAATGATCGCGAACAGGATCGCGTATACCCATACGCCGTACAGAGCGACCATCTGCGCCAGATGCACGTCGATGTGCAGCACAAAATCGATCAGAAAATGAACATATTCCATAAAAGTTCGAGTTATCGCAAAATTTGGAAATGCAATTTTAGGCAATTATTGTTAAAAAACAGTTAAGAAGCTTTTCGCTATATATTCCCGCAAAGGGCGTGAATACCGGTAACTTTTTGAACGGGAACTGTGTTTTTTAGAAAAATCATATACTTTTGTAATTTAAAGCTGCCCGCTGGCAGCGGGACTTTTCTGAATCTAAAAACGTTTGATGATGGTTACCGAAAACAACGAACTGCCTGTTCCCGAGGAACAAGTCAATGCTTCCGGCATTGAGGATACGACGGATACCGCTCCGACTGCCGAACCGGCGGTCGAAAAAGAAAGCAAGAACCGGCAAGACGCACCGGCCGACCCGCAGGCTCCGGCCCCGGAAAACGCCGCCGATCCGGTCGTAGACTTCTCGGACGAAGAGGCGGCCCTGGCGGCCGACGCTCCGGAATTCGATCTGGGAGACGAAGAACCTGCGGAAGAAAACGCCGGCGGGGATCGCGTTTCGGAGACGGTCGACTATTCCGGGAAGAACAAAGAGCAATTGCTCGCGATTTTCGAAACGCTGCTGCGGACGAAGCCCGTACAGACGATCCGCGCAGACGTGGAAGCCATCAAAATAGCCTTCTATAAGAATTACCGCAACGAGGTGGATCAGTTGCGCAAGCTGTTCGTCGAATCGGGCGGCAATAGCGAAGATTTCGTTCCGCCCGCAAACGAAGCGGAACAGCAGTTCAAGACGCTATTCGCCGAATACCGCGAGAAACGCAATGAGTTCATCGCCCGGCTGGACGCCGAAAAAGAAGCCAACTACCAGACCAAACTCCAGATCATCGAAGAACTGAAAGAACTGGTCAACAGTAACGAAACGCTCAATCAGACATTCAACACGTTCCGCGAACTGCAACAGCGCTGGAAAGAGACAGGGCTCGTACAGCAGTCGGTCATGAAAGACCTGTGGGAAACTTACAACCTGCACGTCGAGAATTTCTACAATTTCATCAAGATCAACAAGGAACTGCGCGACCTCGACCTGAAAAAGAATTACGAAGCCAAAATCGCCCTGTGCGAAGAGGCGGAAGCGCTGGTGCTGGAGAACTCGGTCATTACCGCGTTCCACAAATTACAGAAGCTGCACGAACAGTGGCGCGAAATAGGCCCTGTGACCAACGAATACAAGGAACAGTTGTGGGACCGTTTCCGCGAAGCCAGTTCGAAAATCAACAAACGGCATCAGGAACATTTCGACCAACTGAAAGAGGAACAAAAGAAAAACCTCGACCTGAAAACCGAGCTTTGCGTCAAGACCGAGGAACTGGTCACCGCTGCGCCGATCTCCCGCAAGGAGTGGAACAAAGCCTCGGAACAACTGATCGAAATCCAGAAAGTATGGAAAACGATCGGTTTCGCCCCGAAAAAAAGACAACACCAAAATTTACGAACGCTTCCGCAACGCATGCGATAAATTTTTCGAAAACAAACGGAATTTCTATCTCCAGACGAAAATGGAGATGGAAAGCAACCTGCAACTGAAAAACGAAATATGCGCTGCGGCCGAAGCCGTTCAGGACAGCGAGGAGTGGAAAAAAGCCACCGACGAACTGATCGCGCTACAGAAAAGGTGGAAAGAGATCGGGCCGGTCGCACGCCGCCATTCGGATGCGGTGTGGAAACGGTTCCGGCACGGCCTGCGATCGTTTTTTCGAGCGCAAGGCGGCCCACTTCGCAACGATCGACACCCAATACGAAGAGAACCTGACGAAAAAACGCGCGCTGATCGAAGAGATGAAAAACTTCGTCGCGGACGGACAGGAAAAGGCTTTCGACAAACTGAAAGAACTGCAACGCCGTTGGGCCGAAACCGGATTCGTGCCGATCCGGCAAAAAGAGGCTATCCAAAACGAATGGCGTCAGTTGGTCGATGCCGCTTTCGCCAAGTTGCGCGGCAATGAAAAAGAGCGTCATCTGGAACGCTTCAAAGGCAAAATCCAAAACCTGGCGGCAGACAACGCCAACGACCGCCGCCTGCGCCACGAACGCGAACGACTGTACAACAAGATGAAACAACTCGAAGCGGACATCGCGCTGCTGGAAAACAACATCGGCTTCTTCTCGAAAAGCAAGAATGCCGAGGCCATGATCCGTGACGTCAACGAGAAGATCGCCAAGGCGAAAGAGGAAATGGCAACCACGATTGAAAAGATTAACATGATAGATAAGCAGGGAGAGTAAAAACATGGCTGTGAGTAACACGAACAAAACGAAATTTATCTTTGTCACCGGAGGCGTCGCCTCTTCGCTGGGAAAGGGGATTATCTCCGCATCCCTCGCGCGGCTGTTGCAAGCCCGGGGCTATAAAGTAGCGATCCAGAAACTGGATCCGTACATCAACGTCGATCCGGGAACGCTGAATCCCTATGAACACGGAGAATGCTACGTCACCGAAGACGGCGCCGAGACCGACCTCGACCTCGGGCACTACGAACGTTTCACGAACATCCCGACTTCACAGGCCAACAACGTCACCACCGGACGCATCTACCAGAGCGTTATCAACAAAGAACGCCGCGGCGAATACCTCGGCAAGACCGTCCAGGTGATCCCGCACATCACCGACGAAATCAAACGGCGAATCAAGTTGCTGAGCGCCAAGAAAATATACGACGTTATCATCACCGAGATCGGCGGCACGGTGGGCGACATCGAATCGTTGCCGTACATCGAAGCCGTCCGGCAGCTCCGCTACGAACTGGGAGCGAACAACTCGCTGGTCGTGCACCTGACCCTGATTCCGTACATGGCCGCGTCCGGCGAACTCAAGACCAAGCCGACCCAGCATTCGGTCAAGCAGTTGCTCGAAAACGGCCTGCAGCCCGACGCGCTGGTACTGCGCACCGAAAAGCACCTGACCAACGACATCCGGCGCAAAGTGGCGCTGTTTTGCAACGTGGACGTCAATGCGGTCGTCGAATCGATCGACGTACCGACGATTTACGAAGTGCCGCTGATGATGCTGAACCAGAAACTCGATCTGGTGGTGCTCGATAAACTACGGCTGCCGGACAACGGAGAGCCCGACCTGAAAGCCTGGATCGAATTCGTCGAAAAGGTCAAGCATCCGCAGAAAAAGGTCAACATCGCGTTGGTCGGCAAATACACCGAACTGCCTGACGCCTACAAATCGATCGTCGAATCGTTCATACACGCCGGGGCCGCAAACCATACGAAGGTGAAACTGCAATACGTAAATTCTGAAAAGATCACCAAAGAGAACATCGCCGCGCAACTGAAAGGCATGTGCGGCATTCTGGTAGCGCCCGGTTTCGGGCACCGCGGCATCGAAGGAAAAATCGAAGCGGTGCGTTACGCCCGCGAACAGAAAATCCCGTTCTTCGGGATCTGCCTTGGAATGCAGTGCAGCGTAATCGAATTCGCCCGCAACGTGCTCGGATACGCCGATGCGAATTCGACCGAGATGGACAGCACGACGCATCCGGTGATCGACCTGATGGAAGAACAGAAGGGCGTGACCGAAAAAGGCGGCACAATGCGGCTGGGAGGATACCCTTTGCGCCCTGCAAAAGGCACGAAAGTCTATGCGGCATACGGGAAAGCCGAGATCGTCGAACGCCATCGCCACCGTTACGAATTCAATAACGACTACCTGGACGAGTTCGTCCAAGCAGGCCTCAAACCGGTCGGCGTAAATCCGGATACGAACCTGGTCGAGATCGTCGAACTGGAAAACCATCCGTGGTTTATCGGCGTGCAGTACCACCCCGAATATAAAAAGTACGGCACTGCACCCGCATCCGCTGTTCGTATCGTTCGTAAAGGCTGCCGAAAAATATTGCGAAAGCAACAGTTGTAAATAAAACAGAAGACGTCAAAACATGGATAAAGAAAACGCTACTGGGCCTACTGATCATCGGTGTCATACTCTTCAGTTTTTCGTGGTACAACAGTAAACAGCAGTCGCAGTTCGACGAAGCCAAAACGCTCGTCGATTCGCTGAACGCCGCCAATGCGGCAGCCGTTCAGCAAACGCAGAAAGTGGAAAAGATCACCGTGACGAACTCGCCAGCGGGCGACAGCCTCCGGACGGCGCAAGCCGAACAAGCCCTCGAACGCCACCTCGGGAGCTCTCTTTTTCAAGCGACCAAAGGAACCGAAACTTTCTATACGGTCGAGAACGACCTGATGAAAATCCGCTTTTCGAACAAAGGCGGACGCGTCGCTTCGGTCGAGCTGAAAGATTACAAAACCTACGGGGGACAGCCTCTGGTGCTGTTCGCCGACACGACTTCGGTATTCGATCTGTCGTTCTTCATCAAACAGGGATACAACGACGCCCAGATACGAACAGGGGATTACTACTTCACCCCCGCCGAGGCGACCGACCTGACTTTCGGGGCGGGGCAGGAGCAAAAAGGAATTCGTCCTGCGGTTGCCGGTGGATTCGGCCGCCTATGTGGATTACGTTTACACGATCCGCAAGGACAACTACATGATCGACTTCGACGTGCGTTTCGTCGGTATGCAGCAAATCTTGTCGCCGAACCAGGGCGACATGGAAATCACGTGGCAGAATGTCGGCCCCAGAACGAAAAAGGGTTCGAAAACGAGAACCGTTACACGACGATCGCCTATAATTACCCGGGCGACGACGGCATCGAGGAACTCGGCATCTCCAACGAAACGAAAGAGGAGACGATCAATTCCAAGATCAAATGGGTGGCATTCAAGCAGCAGTTCTTCTCGTCGATCCTGATCGCCGGAGACGATTTCCAGAACGGCTCGGTCAAATTCACGACCTTTGCGCCTACCGCCCGCGAGATCAAAACGTTCCATACGCAACTGGCCGTCCCTTATACGCCGCAGACAGACCATTACGATTTCAGTTTCTATTTCGGCCCGAACAAATACTCGACGCTGAAAAAATACGACGACCTGCACCTGCAAAAGTTGGTTCCGCTCGGAGGCTGGATCATCGGTTGGGTGAACCGCTGGCTGGTAATCCCGACGTTCGATTTCCTGGGTAAATACATTTCGAATTACGGATTGATCATCTTGCTGCTGACGATCTTCATCAAAAATCATCATCTCGCCGTTGACCTACAAGTCCTACCTTTCGACCGCCAAAATGCGCCTGCTGAAACCGGAAATGGACAAGCTTCAACGAGAAGTACCCGAAACAGGAAGACGCGATGAAGAAACAGCAGGCGATGATGGCGCTGTACAAAAGTGCCGGAGTCAACCCGATGGGGGGCTGTATTCCGATGCTGATCCAGTTCCCGATCCTGATCGCCATGTTCCGCTTTTTCCCGGCGTCGATCGAACTGCGCGGAAAATCGTTCCTGTGGGCCGACGACCTTTCGTCGTACGACAGCATCCTGCATCTGCCATTCAACATTCCGTTCTACGGCGACCATGTCAGCCTGTTCGCGTTGCTGATGGCCGTATCGGTATTCATTTCGTCGAAGATCAACTACGCGCAGACGGCCGGAGCAGGCCCGCAGATGGCCGGCATGAAATTCATGATGCTGTACCTGATGCCGCTGATGCTGCTGTTCTGGTTCAATAATTACTCCAGCGGCCTGAGTTACTACTATCTGGTCAGCAACATCATTACGATCGGGCAAACCTATGCGTTCCGTTACATCGTAAACGAGGACAAACTGCACCACCGGATGAAAGAAAATGCCAAAAAACCGCGCAAGTTGAGCAAGTTCCAGCAACGGTACGAAGAGATGATGAAACAACGGGAACAAATGGCCAGAAAGAGATAACGACTGCAAAACAAGCGATACCCGAAAAACGCCGGCTGTTCAGCCGGCGTTTTTATAGCCGCAAATTACTGTAATGTAACTTTTACGCGGCACGTTCGGGAACGGATTCCGCATAAACCGGATATTTTACTATTTTTGTTACAAACCAACTTAAAAGCACAATCATGATAAACCGAAAACTGAGAATGGGCATGATCGGCGGCGGGAAAGGCGCTTTTATCGGTGCGATCCACCGGGCCGCCGCGCTGATGGACAACCAGATCGAACTGGTTTGCGGATGCTTCAGCAGCAAACCGGAAGTTTCACTGGCTTCCGGCCGGGAATATTTCTTACCGGACGACCGGATATACACTTCTTACCAACAGATGATCGAGCGCGAAGCCGCGCTGCCGGAAGAACGGCGCATGGATTTCGTATCGATCGTCACTCCGAACCAACTGCATTTCGGGCCGGCCGCGATGGCTATGGAATATGGCTTCGACGTCGTACTCGACAAACCGATCACCTTTTCGCTCGAAGAAGCTTACCGGCTCAGGGACAAGGTCGAACAAACCGGCCGTACCCTTGCGCTGACCCATACTTATTCCGGTTATCCGGGCGTCAAAGAAGCGCGCGAACGTTTCGCCCGCGGCGATTTCGGGAAAATCCGGAAAATATTCGTCGAATATACGCAGGGATGGCTCTCCACGCGCGTCGAACTCGACCCCGCCTCAAACGCCGGATGGCGCACCGATCCGTCCCGCTCCGGAAAAGCGGGGACGATGGGAGATATCGGCACTCATGCCCTGCAACTGGCCGAATACATCTCCGGGCAGCGATGCACATCGCTCTGCGCCGACCTGCGTACAGTCGTGGAAGGACGCCTGCTCGACGACGACGGCGCGGCACTGCTCCGTTTCGACGGAGGCGCCACCGGCGTGCTGGTCGCAACCCAGGTAGCCGCCGGTGAAGAAAATCCGCTGACGATCCGGATCTATGGCGAAAAAAGGCGGCATCGAATGGGCACAGATGGAACCGAATACGCTGTACGTCAAATGGAACGACCGACCGATGGAGGTCGTACGTACCGGGAATGCTTACATGGGAGCCGCTGCAAAAGCCAACACCCGCACGCCCGGCGGACATCCCGAAGGTTACATCGAAGCCTTTGCGAACATTTACCGGAATTTCGCACGTACCGTGCGGGCCCGGCGGAGCGGGGAAGCGCCCCGGCCGGAATGGACGGATTTTCCGGATGTGAACGACGGAATCCGCGGCATGCAGTTCATCGAAACCATCGTAAAATCCGGATCGGACGACGACCGTAAATGGACCGAATGGGTAAGATAACCCGCCGCGCGGCATACCGGCATAAAAAGGCTCCTCTTCGAGGAGCCTTTTTATTTTATAAATCCGGTTATTTCGCTGCCGGGGTCGCGGGAGCCGTCGGCGCCGCCGCGTCGGTCACCGGAGTAGTCGGCTTGTCTTTCAGGTTCAATTCCTTTTTCAACAGAGGAAGGATGTCGGTTACCGTTGCCGCGTTGTAATAAGCCAGCGGTTCGTTGGCCGTATTGAACACCAGCGTGAAACTGTTTTCCTTGCTTACTTTGTCGATCGCAGCCTGCGCCTTCTTCAGCACCGGATCGAACAGATCCATCTGCGCTTTCTGAAATTGCTGCGTAGCGAGCTGGCTCAGTTCCTGGTAACGCTGCTGAACGCCGTCCAGTTCCTTCTGCCTCATCTCTTTCACCGCATCGGAAAGCGTAGCGGCATTTTTCTGATAATCGAGCGCCTTCGTATTGAATTCGACCTGGACGGCTTCCAATTGCTCCGACAGTTCTTTCTGTAAAGCCTGTAGTTTGACCATTGCCGAATCGTTCTCCGGCATCAGAGAGATCAGGTCGTCCATCTTGATATAGCCGAACTTCTGAGCGTAAGCACTGCTCCCCGCTACCAACAGCGTCGCAACCAAGGTTAATTTGAGAATCGTTTTCATAAAATTCACATTAAGTTTTAATTGTTGTTTAACATTTTGATAATTTCATCGGTTTTGTCCAACGCCGGCTGATAGTAGAGCAGGGTCTGATTATTCGCCCGGTCGACCACCATTCCCAGATTGTTGGTTTCGGCGTACTTATTGATCGCGGCGAAAACCCGCTCCTGGATCGGTTTGATCAACTCGATACGTTTTTTCATCAGCTCGCCTTCGGGACCGAAAACGTCCTGCTGATATTTTTTAATCTCTTTTTCCCGGTTGACGATTTGTTCCTCCCGGTTCTGGCGGCTCGTCTCGGACAGATATCCCCGCTGTGCAGCATAGTTGTTGAACGTCTCGTCCAACTCCGCATACGCATCGTCGATATTTTTCTGATATTCCGCGGACAGATCGTCCAGTTGCTTTGATCGCACTATTGTAGTCGGCCTGCGACTTGAAAATCGTCTCGGAATTCACGAATACATAACTTTGCGCCCATGCGCCGCTTGCCGCGCAGAATACGAGTGCAAACAATACCACGAACTTTTTCATAGCCTGATAATTTAAATTAGAACTGTTGACCGATCATAAAATGCACCTGGCTTCCGCTGCGGTGGCTCGCTCCCACGGCCCTGTCGAAACCGTATCCCCAGTCGGTACCCAGCAATCCGACGATCGGCATAAAAATCCTAAGCCCCACGCCCACAGAACGTTTTATCAGGAAAGGATCGAACTCCTGCCACGACCTGAAAGCGTTTCCACCTTCCGCAAATACCAGACCATAGATATTCGAATTCGGCTTCAGTATAATGGGATAACGTATCTCCATCGTATATTTATTGTATGCCCGCGCATAATCGGTTCGTCCGTCCGTCGTATACGAATAGGGGGTCAGGGCGCCATCCTCGTATCCGCGCAGTCCGATAATATCCACACCGTACACATTATACCCCGACATACCGTCGCCGCCGACATCGAACCCTTCGAACGGAGAAGGTTTGTTCTTGTTGTACGATCCCAGGTAACCCATTTCGGCTTTGGCCATAAACACCAGCTTTTGTTATTGTTGGTCAGCGGGTAGAACCACTGCGCTTTGAGCGCCATTTATGATATTCGATCCATTTATACCGTTTACGATCCGGCAAATTGGGATCGGAATAATCGATATTTTTCTGAAACAGCGAGTAGGGGGAGTCAGAGCCAGCGAAACGGAGAACTCCGAACCGGTCCGCGGATAGATCGGCGAATCGACCGTATTGCGGCTGAAAACGGTTTTCAACGCGATAATATTGGAAGTGCCGTTTTCCACGATGAACGACGTCCAGTCTTTCAGATTATAGGCCTGGTAGCTGAACTCGTGGTACAGCGAGAAGTTCCTGTCGGGCCACTTGAGCCTCCGTCCCCAGCCGACCGAAACGCCCATCGTACGGAAGTGCTTGGTGCCGGACTGCCATGCGTAGTAAGCATTCGTCTCGTTGGAATAGAAGAGTCCGAGCGTAAACGAATTCGGCTTCTTTCCGCCCAACCACGGCTCGGTAAAGTTCACCGAGAAGGCCTTGTAATACGAACCGTTACTCTGCGCCCGGACGGCCAGCGACTGCCCCTGCCCCTGCGGGAAAGGTCGCCAGGCACCTTTCTTAAAGAAATTCTTGATCGCAATGTTGTTCAGGCTGAACGCCGATCGAGCCGACGAACATGCCGCTTCCCCAACCGCCGGATATCTCGAATTTGTCGTTGGCCACCTCTTCGAGCGGGAACGCGATATCGACCAGTTCGGTGGAATTTTCTACCGGTTGAACGTCCGGCAACATCTTTTCGGGGTCGAAATGTCCCATCTGGTTCAACTGCCGGATCGTCGCCATCAGCAACGAACGGTTGTACAATTCGCCGGGACGCACGTACAGTTCGCGGCGAATCACGTTGTCGTTCACCTTCCGGTTTCCGGACACGTCCACTTCGTTGATTTTGGCCTGTTTACCTTCGTATATCTTGACATTGATATCGATCGAATCCTCGCCGACGACCTCTTCGCCCGGATCGATCTTGGAGAACAGATAACCGTTGTTCTGATACAGCGAGTTCACCGAAGACATATCCTCCGGGTTATCCTCCTTACCGATTCCCAACCGTTTATACAGCGACTTTTTGTCATAGGTTTCTCCCCGGCGGATTCCCAGCATGTCGTTCAACTGTTTGGTATCGTAGACGTCGTTACCCGTCCAGGTTACGTTCCGGTAGTAGAATTTGTTTCCCTCTTCCACCTTGATCGCGATCCCGATCCGGTTGTCGCTGATCGGATAGATCGAATCGCTGATGATCGTGGCGTTGCGATACCCCTTCGAATTGTAATAGTCGATTACATTTTCTTTGTCCGTTTCATACTCTTTCTCCTTCAGTTTCGCTCCCCGCAGGAAGTTGATGCTCTTGCGGTGCGTCTTTTTCATCGCGCCGCGCAACTGCCTGTCCGAAATCGCTTCGTTCCCATCGAAGACGATATCGCCGATCTTCACCCGTCGGTTGCGGTTGATCACAAACGTCACGTTCACCACATTCTCCAGCGTCGAGTCGTTTTCCACGCGGTAGCTCACCTCCGTATTATAAAACCCTTTTTCCCGGAAATATTTTCGAATCGCCTCTTTCGAACTGTTCAGGATAAAATCGGACAATTCACGGCCCTTTTTCAGATTCAAGGTTTCGAACAAATCGGATTTCTGCCCCTTGCGGATACCTTCCACATTCCAATTATACACCCGGGGGCGGTCTTTCAGCACCACTTCGACATTCACGCTATCGCCGACGGGAGACACCAGCATCTGGATATCCGAGAAGACTCCTTGTCCCCACATTTTCTTAATGGAATTGGAAATGTACTCGCTGGGCAACATGATCGTATCGCCCTTGACCAGACCGGTCATGGCCGAAATGAACTGCGGATCGCGGTAGGTGGCTCCGCTTACGGTTATATTATTGATAATATATGCTTTGGGAGTAGATTTGAAATCAATCATCGGCGGAGTTTGAGTCTGCTTCGTCGAGTCGTCGGGTTGAGCAAAAACGGAAACATTTGTCAATATAAAACAGTAAAGCTATTGCCAGGTTCCTTAATTTATTTCTCATTTTTCCTGTACTGGTGTAACAAGGGTTATTTTTTCATCAATATTCCGTATCTGCGCTCCCGCTTCTGATACTCCGCGATCGCCTTATCGAATTCAGACTCGTCAAAATCGGGCCAATAGGTTTCCGTAAAAATACAACTCGCTGTAAGACAACTGCCACAACAAAAAATTACTCAGACGTTGCTCTCCGCTGGTACGGATCAGCAGGTCGGGATCGGGAATCCCCGCCGTAACCAGGTTGTCGGCCACGGTACGATCCGTAATTTTCGTGAATCTGCAATCCTTCGTCGCGTACCTGCACGGCTATTTTCTGCGCCATCCGGGTAATCTCCCACCGCGAACTGTAATTGACCGCAACGACCAGGGTCAGTTTCTCGTTCCGGTGCGTCTCTTTCTCGCTGCGCGCAATCGCCGCACGCACATCTTCGGCCAGCGCTTCCACATCCCCGATGAACCGCATCCGCACGCCCTGGCTCTTCAGTTCGGCGGTTTCGTTCGACAGGGACTTGCACAACAACTCCATCAGCGCCTGCACCTCCTCTTTCGGACGCCCCCAATTCTCGGTGGAGAAGGCGTAAACGGTCAGGAACTTCACTCCACGACGGACAGCCGCGCGAATCGCTTTGCGCATACTCTCCACGCCGTTGATATGGCCATATACCCGCCCCTGCCCGCGTTCTTCCGCCCACCGGCCGTTGCCGTCCATGATAATGGCCACGTGTCGGGGTATATTTTCCGGATCGAGATTATCCATCTGTTCGTTTTAAAATGTAGAGTGCAAATATAACACTATTACCGGGATTTCCGTCAAAATAACAACGGGATTCCGAAAGCGTCGACGCTATTTGACCAGATCCCGGCTGTCGATCCCCCACATCATTTTATTTCTTAACGTATCGTAAAAAGATATATTTTGGAAATGCACCAAAAAAATCGACTTTTCGGCCTTCGACACCCGGAAGGTCACTCCATTGGGCGCCGTGTAGTTCTGATTGTCAAGCGAAACGGCAAAATCGGTTTCACGGCTCGACACCCTCAGCGTAATCACGCTGCTGTCCGGAATCACCACCGAGCGCATCGTCAGGTTGTGCGGCGCGATCGGCGAAATCAAAAAACACCGGCAATCGGGCGCCACCACCGGCCCGCCGACGCTCAGCGAATAGGCCGTCGAACCGGAAGGCGTGGAAACCAACACGCCGTCGCCCCAGTAAGTAGCGATCATCTCGTCGTTGACATACACCTCGGTCGAGATCATATTCGGCCCATGCCGCTGGATCGTAAACTCGTTGAACGCATACGGAAACCCGGGCTGCTGCGTAAACTCGCCCTCGGCATGGATCAGCGAACGCGGAGCCACCGTGTAGTCGCCCGCCTTTATATCGGCGAACGCCTGCTTCATGTTTTCTTTCGTTATATTCGCCAGAAAACCCAGACGTCCCGAATTGATCCCGACGATCGGGACCGGACGGTTATCGAGCAACCGCACGGCATCCAGAAAAGTCCCGTCGCCGCCGTAGCTGACCATCACGCGCGCATCGTCCCCGATACCGGCGCTGTCCCGGTAAATCTGCTCCGCACCGAACGTCCGGCCGGTCTTCGCCCCGATCAGTCCGGCAAAGTCTTTGTTCATCCGGTAGGACATCCCGGTTTCGTCCAACGCATTGATCAGCAAGTCCAAATCCTCTGCCGAAAAAGACGGCTGAGCACGGCTGTACAAAACTATATTCATCCGATTTCCAATTACTCAAAAAAGTGTTGTAACTTTATGCCCACAAAAATAGCGAAAAATATGACAAAGCTAAGCGTTAACATAAATAAGATCGCCACCCTGCGCAATTCCCGCGGGGGGGACATTCCGAACGTCGTCGAAGCGGCGCTGAACGCCGAACGATTCGGCGCCCAAGGGATCACCGTGCACCCTCGGCCGGATGAACGACACATCCGCTACCGGGACGTCTACGACCTGAAACCGGTGCTTACGACCGAATTCAACATCGAAGGAAACCCGATCGACCGTTTCGTCGATCTGGTACTCGATGTCCGCCCGACCCAGGTGACGCTGGTGCCCGATGCGCACAACGCGATCACGTCGAACGCCGGCTGGGATACCGTTACGCACAAAACCTTTCTGAAAGAAGTGATCGCCCGGTTCAAAGCCTCCGGCATTCGCACCTCGATATTCGTCGACGCACGGCCCGAAATGATCCCGGCCGCAGCCGAAGCCGGAGCCGACCGCGTGGAACTTTACACCGAACCCTACGCGAAGAACTACGCCGCCGACCGCGAAGCGGCGATCGCCCCGTTCGTCGAAACGGCTCGCGAAGCGGCACGCTGCGGTCTCGGTGTCAACGGAGGTCATGACCTGAACCTCGAAAACCTGAAATATTTCGCTGAAAACATTCCGAACCTGCTCGAAGTGTCGATCGGCCATGCGCTGGTCGCCGACGCCATCTACCTCGGGTTCGAAAATACGATCCAGCTCTACCTGAAACAACTTCGGTAACGATGAACGACGCGCTGCGACATCCCCTTTTCAAACAAATCGGAGCGATCGCCGACGCCAAAGGCTTACAGGCCTTCGTGATCGGCGGCTATGTCCGCGACTACTTCTTGCGGCGTCCCTGCACCGATATCGACGTCGTGGTAACCGGCAGCGGAATCGACGTGGCCGAAACGCTGGGCCGACAGATCGGCAGCCGGGTATCGGTCTTTAAGAACTTCGGAACTGCGATGCTGCGCTGCGGGAAGTGGGAAGTGGAGTTCGTCGGGGCCCGCAAGGAGTCCTACCGTGCCGACTCGCGCAAACCGATCGTCGAAAACGGGACGATCGAAGACGACCAGCTACGGCGCGACTTTACGATCAATGCGATGGCTTTCTCGCTGAACGGCGATACGTTCGGGCAGTTGATCGACCCGTTCGACGGAACGGGCGACTTGGAGCGACTGCTGATCAGAACCCCGTGCGATCCGGACACGACGTTCTCGGACGATCCGTTGCGGATGATCCGGGCCGTACGTTTCGCCGCCCAACTGGGTTTCGACATCGAACCGGAAACTTTCGACGCGATCGAACGCAACCGCGAGCGGATTTCGATCGTCTCGAAAGAACGCATCGTAACCGAACTGAACAAGATCCTACTGTCGCCGGTTCCGTCGATCGGATTCGACCTGTTCGACCGCTGCGGGTTACTGCCGCTGATCTTTCCGGAATTGTCGCGGCTTAAAGGCGTCGAACGGGTCGGGAAACACGCCCACAAAGACAACTTCGTGCATACGCTCAAAGTGCTCGACAACATAGCCCGTCATACCGACAAACTCTGGCTGCGTTGGGCGGCGCTGCTGCACGACATCGGCAAACCGAGAACCAAAGCCTACGACCCGAAAACGGGATGGACGTTCCACGGGCACGAAGTCGTCGGATCGAAAATGGTCGCGGCGATCTTCCGGGAGTTGAAACTGCCGATGAACGAGAAGATGAAGTATGTCCAGAAACTGGTTTTTTTGCACCTGCGGCGATCATCCTCGCCGAAGACGTCGTAACCGACTCGGCCGTACGGCGGCTGCTGTTCGAAGCGGGCGACGACATCGACGACCTGATGACCCTCTGCGAAGCCGACATCACTTCGGCCAACGACGCCAAGGTCAAACGTTACTTACAAAATTTCGAGCTGGTACGAGTCAAACTGCGCGAAATCGAGGAGAAAGACCGGATCCGTAATTTCCAGCCGCCGATCTCGGGCGAGCTAATCATGCAGATTTACGGACTGAAACCCTGCCGGGCGGTCGGCGAGTTGAAGAGCGCCATCAAAGACGCCATTCTGGACGGCGTGATCGCCAACGACTACGACCAGGCTTACGCCTACATGGAACGGCAGGCCGCCGAACTCGGGCTGAAAAAAATCGGGTAGGGCCGTCCCTTCCCGGTAAATTATTCATAAAACCGGCTCATTTTGCATTTTCGGTATTCTATTTGCCGGATAGGTTGTTACCGCCATTGTCAAACGTTAAACACCAAAACTATGTCATCGAACATTCCCGATACCGACAAAAAACGCATCGTCATCGTGGGCGGCGGATTCGCCGGCCTCGCATTGATCCGTACCCTGCGCCGCAGCGGTATGCAGGTCGTGCTGGTCGATAAACACAATTACCACATGTTCAAGCCGCTGCTGTACCAGGTGGCCAGTTCGGCGCTGAATGTCGGCGATATCGCATTCCCGTTCCGGAAAATGTTCCACGGATGGAACGACTTCTACTTCCGGATGGCCTATATCGAACGCGTCGACGCGACTGCAAAGCGATTGTACACCACGGTCGGAGACATCCGCTACGACTACCTGGTCATCTCCACGGGCTGCGTTCCGAACTTTTTCGGGATCGAAAACATCAAGCGCACCGCACTGGCGATGTCCAACATCACCGACTCGCTGAATATCCGCAACCGGGTACTCCGCAATTTCGAGATCGCCGTAACGGCCTCTTCCGACGCCGAACGCATCTCGCGGCTGAACGTGGTGATCGTGGGCGGAGGCGCTTCGGGGGTCGAAATCGCCGGAGCGCTATCCGAAATGAGACGTTACGTGATGCCGAGGGATTACCCGCGGCTGGACATGTCGCACATGAGCATCTACCTGATCGAAGGACTGGGACGCCTGCTCTCTTCCATGTCGGAACAGACCTCTGCTGAAGCGCTGAAAACCCTGAAGAGCAAAGGCGTCAAAGTGATGCTGAACCGAAAAGTGACCGATTATGTCGACGGCTGCGCGATCTTCGACGACGGGGAGAGCATCCCGACCCAGAACTTGATCTGGACGAGCGGCATCCGGTGCAGCGCCGTTCCGGGCCTCGGACAGCAAACCAAAGAACGCGGCGGACGGATCGGCGTGGACGCTTTCAACCGGGTCAAAGAGTACGACGACGTTTTCGCCATCGGCGACATCGCCGCGATGCACGACGACGCGGAGTATCCGAACGGACACCCGCAACTGGCTCGCGTCGGAATTTCCCAGGAAAACGTCTGGGGAAAAAACCTGCTGGCCGGACTCAAAGGACGCCCGATGAAACCGTTCCGCTACTGCAATTACGGCGTCATGGCAACCGTCGGCCGCAACAGGGCTTTCGTCGAATGGAAAAGATCCGTTTCGGCGGTTTTTTGCCGCATGGGTCGTCTGGTCGACGATCCACATCATGTTCCCTGCTCGGCATCCAGGGCAAGCTGAAAGTATTCTGGGGCTGGGTATGGAATTATTTCGGCACGACCCGCAGCTACGGCTGATCATCGGCTCCTACGAACGCCAGAAAAAGAGGACGGCCTGGCGTAAACTTACCGGCGAACAAAACCGCGGCGCATCTATTTTCAGATGCGCCGCGGTTTTTATTAGGAAGCAAGGGATCAGTTCTCCGACCGGGCCGGAATGAACAATACGGCATCCGCGACGACTATGCCGTCCGCCTCTTCGTTCGAAATCTCCACATACCCTTTCCTACCTTCGGGCAGCCGATAGCGGCCGATACGCACCCATTCGCCGCCGGTCTGTCCTTCGACGACCACGTCCGACGACCGGATCCTCCGGTCGTACCGCCGCGCCCCCCGTCGAAAACCCGGATCAAAGTATGCGTAGTCGCTCCGCCCACTTTCGGGAAGTAGACATAAATGTCGTATTCGTTTCCGGCCGGAAGCCGCGGCACGTATCGCAACGATTTGGGAAATGTCCCCTTCGAATCGTCCGACAGGAAATCCGGCCCGTAGGCCGACCAGGCGTTTTTCTCCGTTTTCCAATCGCCGCTGACGACGACGTTTTCGGCATCGCTGTTATCGACGAACAGTTCGGGCTGGCTACCATCCGCCAGCGGATTGCCCGCAAATTCATCCATCTCGGCCGCAACGTCGACACGCTGCACGCAGCCTCCGCACCGGTCGATCGCCTGGCAGGCCGCTATGGCCGACGACTGCGCCAACACCATGAATACCGGCTCCATGCGGATCGAACCGTAAGCGATGTGCGATGCGGACAGGCATACCGGAACCAGCAGGTTCCGGGCTTCTTCGGCCCGCGGCGTAACGGCCCGGTACGAGACGGGGTAGGGGCCGAACCCTCCGATCTCGACATTACCCTCGTTCTTGACCATGCCGTTCACGACGTGGCGGTCGCAATTGTGCGAATCCATCGTATAGGCGGCCCAGCCGATGCCGTCGGTCACCGTCTCCTCGCCCAGGCAATGGTGCTGGGTCATCACGACGGGGCCGATCATACGCCGCGCTTCGCGTACGTACATCTGGTGCGTCCAGTGCCCGTTATCCGTATATTCGTCCTTCGGGTATCCCCACCGCAGCATCTCCCTACGGATGGAGTCGGGGACGCGCGGATCGTGTCCGATAAAATAGAGAAGCCCTTTCGTGTAGTCCTCGTGGAATTTTCGAACCGTTCGCGCTCGGGTAATCCGCTTCCGGATAGTTCCAGTTTTCACCGATCACGTCGGTCGAAAACCGCCGGAATTATTGATATCCGTCTTGCCGTTCGGCATTCTGCTCCAGATAAAAACATCGTAAAGGCGTTTTCCACGGAAGCTTCTCCTTCAACCGTACCAGCAACTCGTACCGCTGCGGATCGTAGTTGTCCGGGCGGGTGATTTCAACCCGGTTCTCCGGACGATCGGTAAGCGCGATGCGGAAATTATAGGCCTGCACTTTTTTGTTCCCCGTCCCGTCGGGCAGGATCGGATCGGGATTGATGCCGTACAGCAATCCGCTGGCGCTGTCCCCTCTGACGATATACGGGTCGATCCCGTCGGGAAACTGGTGGCCGTTCATCCGCTGCGCCCCGTTGTAGGTTTCGCCGTACCGTTCATTACCTTCCCGACCGACGGTGTAGGGAAACCCCGGCGCGCGCCATCAGATCCCCTTCGTAACTGCAATCGATAAATACCTTTGCGCGTACCGTTCTACGGGGCGACGACCGCGGCGAAACGGAGTTTTCGAGCGTGATATTCCGGATCACCCGCCCCGGTTGGCCGCCCGGACGATCCGGCTGTCGTACCACACCTCCACATCCGCCCGGCGGATGTACTCGTTGAAAACGGCTTCCGCTTCTTTCGGTTCGAAAATCCATTGTTCGAGCTTGCCGTAATGCCGGCCCAGCCGACGGTAGAAATCGAGCGCCAGGCCCCGGATGACGTATTTGTTCCCGATATCGGTATATCCCAGCCCTCCGGAACTCATTCCGCCCAGATGACGCCCCGGCTCGATCAGCAGAACGCTCTTCCCGGCCTGCCGGGCCGTATAGGCGGCTATGACGCCGGCCGAGGTTCCGCCGTAAACGCAAATATCCACCTTTTTCACATTCTCTCCTGTAAAGGGCTGCAAGCGCATACCGTCACCGAAAGCATCGCCAGACAAGAGATTATTTTCGACATCCTCATCGTATGATCCGTTAATACCGGAGTACCGCTGCTTCCAAAAAAATCCGTAAAAGCGAAAATCCTCCGGTTGCCGCAAGTTGGTCATAAAACTGAAAATCACAACAAAAAAACGGTCGCGGATTTCGATCCGCGACCGTTTTTCGTCGTCTCTTTCGCCAAAACCGGAAAGCTACTCCTCCTCGCCGCCTTCGGCCTCTTTCATATTGTGGTAAACGTTCGCCACATCTTCGTCCTTCCAGTTTCTCGATCAGTTTCTCGACCGTAGCGCGCTGCTCCTCGGTCACCTCCTTCGTGTCGGTCGGGATTCGCTCGAACTCCCGCTGATAATCTCGTAACCGTTATCCTCCAGGTACTTCTGAATGGCTCCGTACGATTCAACGCCCCGTAGATCACCACTTCCTCACCATCGACGAACACCTCGTCCACGCCGCAATCGATCAGTTCAGAGTTCCAGCTCTTCGATATCCATCCCTTCTTTCACCGGAGTTTTGAAAACGCACTTGTGATCGAACATAAACGACACCGATCCCGACGTCCCGAGCGAACCGCCGAGCTTGTTGAAATAGCTGCGAACGTTGGCTACGGTACGCGTCGTATTGTCGGTCGCCGTCCTCGACAATCATCGCGATCCCGAACGGAGCGTATCCTTCGTACACCATCTCTTTGTAGTCGCCCATCTCTTTTCGACGTGGCCCGTTTTGATCGCGCGTTCGACGTTCTCTTTCGGCATATTGGCGGCTTTGCATTCTGAATCAGCACTCTGAGGTGGGTATTACCCGCCGGATCAGGCCCTCCGGCCTTCACGGCAATCGCGATTTCCTTTCCCAGTTTGGTAAAAGTACGGGCCATGTTGCCCCATCTTTTCAGTTTTGCGTGCTTTTCGATACTCAAATGCTCTTCCCATAATATGTTTTGTTCGTTTTCATTTTTTAGAGGTACAAAGCTATACTCTTTTTTAAAAATAGACAAAAAAAAGCGTACTTTTGTGCGATTCCAAATTATGTAAAACATGGCTGAAGATCCGATTTATCAGGCGCTGGAAGTCCTCCCGAAGGGGGGTCATCTCTATCCGACCGCTCCGGTCTGGGGATCGGATGCGACGCGACCAACGAACAGGCAGTCGCGCGCATCTACGACCTCAAACAGAGCGTCAACAAAAAAGAGTATGCTCGTACTGCTCGACCAGATCGACAAAGTATCGCTATACATCCAAAAGTGCCCGAAGTGGCGTGGCAGTTGTACAGAAGTAGCCGACAAACCGCTGACGCTGATCCTGCCCGGAGCCTGCGCCGTCGCCCCGAATCTGATTCCGGACGAAGGGACGCTGGGAATCCGTATTCCGGATCACGAGATTTTGCAACAAACTGATTCACAAACTGAATCGACCGCTCGTTTCTACTTCGGCCAATATTTCGGGCAAACCGTCCCCAATGTCGTTCAGCGAAATCGCAAAGGAGATCGTCGACGGCGTCGATCTGGTGATCGACCGCGCGTGGGAAGGTCGTCCCACCGGAAAAGCATCGTCGATCGTCAAGGTCGGCGTGAACGGAGAAATTGAAATCATCAGACCATAAAGCCTATGATAGAGACACAAATACAAATGCGCTTCGCCGACATCGACGTACTGGGGCACGTCAACAACGTCAATCAACAGCACTATTTCGACCTCGGGAAGTGCGACTTTTACAAGCAGGTGCTCGGCCTGACTCCGTACTGGAAAACGGCCGGACTGATCATCGTTGCAAGCCAGACGAACTACCTCGTCCAGACCCGCCGCGACGAGCCGATCGCCGTACGCACCCGAATCATCCGGGTGGGTAACAAAAGCTTCACGCTGCACCACCAGCTCATCAACTCCGAGACTGAACAGATCAAGACCGAATGCACGGCCGTCATGGTGGCTTACAATTTCGACGAGCAGCACTCTTTCGAAATGCCGGACGAATGGAAAGCCAAAGGCGACTGCCGAAATGGAAAAAGACGCGGACCGATAACTCCGTTCCGTAGACGGAAACCGGTCGTCCGCCGGGCGCGCCGCGCCGCCAATACCGACGATCCCCGGGAAACAGAATTCCGTTTCCCGGGGATCGTATTTACGAATCTCGCCCGCGCATATTCCGCCGGATCAGAATGCTTCCGATGCGGTAAACAGGAAAGCCGTACACCTTTTTTATCCCAATGGAAATTCGGATTGCCGTGTGCGCCCCAACCGTAATCCAACCGGATGTTCATCCGCTTTTAAATTCGAAACGGTAACCGACGCCGAAACTGCAAAGCGTATGATTCCAGGCAAAAGAATCGACGCCCCAAACGTTACCCGCACCGATCCACGCGGCCACCCCGTGGCGACGGTAAACCCGCTGGCGCAATTCGACCTGCGTCATCACGCAGTTCCGGTCGCGGTAGCGCCCTTCATAATAACCGCGCATGCGCTCCATGCCGCCCAGCGACGAATACATGTGCCAGGACGGCACTCCCATCGTAAAATTCCCGTAAAGGTCGTAAGCCAACACGCACCCTTTCCACGTTTTCTGATACCAGTCGAAGGTAACCTGTATCTTCCCGAACGTATGCAGCGAATTGCCGAGCCATCTCGGGAAATATTTGATATCCAGATTAAAGAAAATACCTTTGTACGGACTGGTCAGCACATCGCGCGAATCGTATTGCAAGAAGGCCCCCAAACCGACATTCATCGCATTGGGATTTTCGCCGGTCGATCCGACATAGTTGTCGAACGGATCGGCTTTCGCGGGATCGTAATAACCGTTGCGCCACGCATCGTACAACCGTTTCCCGTCTCCGTAGGAATAACCGTTGAAAACCGCTTTTCCTGCGCGTCGAGACGGTCGTAAGCCTCCTGCGCCCCGCCGATCGTACCGCCCGACTCCTGGAGCACCTTATCCACCACCGATTCGTAATAGAAGAACGACCGTTCGGTAGCGGAGGACTTTTTCGATTTGGCTCCGTATAGTCAGACTGAAAGTCATCCCGGCGTAAGCCTTCGGCGCGATCCGAACGCCGCCGCTCGCACGGACTTTATACATCGTCGTGGTCGCTCCTGCACGTATCCCGCTTTTCCGGCGTCGTAACCCACGCCGTAAAAAGCGCCGGGAAAATAGACCATCGCCCCGGAATAAGAGACACGATAACGATTCTGCTTGAAAATATTGGTGCCGCTGACACGCAGCAAGGCGAACTTCTGGGTCGTTACGTTTCCGTAAACGGCAAAATTGGAAGGCATCGTCGTCGAATCCGTTCGATCCAGCCGATACAGGCCGGCTATCAGGAATCCGATACCGAAACCCACGTCCGACGAATAATTCGGACCGGGCGCTATGCTCCAGTCGAGTTTCTTTTCGAAGGTGCGGTCCACGTTCGACCGGCCGTAATAATCGATAATGCGGGCGATGAAATTCTTTTTGTGACGGGAGACGGTATCCTGCAACGCATCGATATCGGACACCGACTCTTGCAGGAACGATCCGGTTAGTTGTTTGACGGACGGGGAAGACGTCGAAGTTTTCTGCGGATCGGCCGTACCGGCGACTCCTCCTTTTCATCCCTTCGCAATTTCAGAGAATCGTTCGTTGCGGTTTGCCGCGAAGAAAGTTCCTGCGCCTGCAAGGCAGCGGCGGTTCCCAGCAATACAAAAACGATCAGAACTTTTCGGAAAATCTGCATACAAACGGGTTAGTGATTTGCCGCAAAGATAGTATTAAATTTACATTTTTACCATCGCAAACCCGTAGAAGCGTCTCTCAGGGGCAAAGAGGCACACCGGCCCCCTACTTTTGACCCCGTATGACCAGGACGGCTAATACCCTAATATCCGCATCATCGAACGGTAACTCTGCTCCTTGGCGAACAGGCGGGTATAATACTCGTTATCGCCCTTTTTCGCGGTCGATGATAATGTGCTTCGAGCCGGAATCAGGCAATGCTGGATTCCGCCGAACCCGCCCAGCGACTCCTGGTAAGCTCCGGTATGGAAAAACCCGATGTATTGCGGTCCGCCGTTCAGCTTCGGCAGAAAGATCGCGTTGGAATGCGACTCTCCGTTGTAATAATCCTCGCTGTCGCAAGTCAGGCCGCCGAGAAACACCCGCTGGTACTCCTTGTCCCAATTATTGATAGCCAACAGAATGTACCGCTGGTTGATCCCCCAGATATCCGGTAGCGTGGTCATAAAGGAACTATCGATCATATACCAGCCTCCCGGTCGTTCTGCTGCTTCTGGTTGATGATCGAAAAGAGGGTCGCGCCGCTTTCGCCCACCGTGAACGACCCGAATTCGGTAAACAAGTTCGGCTCCTCGACCTCGGCCAGGTTGCATATATTCTTGATCTGAGCGACGATTTCCTCGGTCATGTACTCGTAATCATAATTGAAGCCCAGCGAATTTTTGATCGGGAACCCCCCTCCGATGTTCAGCGAATCGAGTTCGGGGCAGATTTTTTTCCGCAGTAAACGCTCAGACATTTGCTCAGTTCGTTCCAGTAGTAAGCCGTATCTTTGATCCCGGTATTGATAAAGAAGTGAAGCATTTTCAGCTTGAACTTCTTATTGCTGCGGATCTTGGTCTTATAATACTCCACGATGTCGTTGTAACGAATACCGAGACGCGAAGTATAAAAATCAAATTTCGGCTCCTCTTCCGACGCGATCCGGATACCGATCTTGCATTCGGTGTGAATAGCGGCGTCCAGCAGATCGAGCCCTCTTTGTTATCGACGATCGGAATCGTATTTTCGAAACCGTTATTGACCAGCGCCGCAATATTCTCGACATACTGCGGACGCTTGAAACCGTTGCAGATGATAAAGATATTCTTGTCGATAATCCCGCCGTCGTACAGCGCGTCGATGATATGAATGTCATAAGCCGACGAGGTTTCGAGGTTAATGTCGTTCTTCAGCGCCTCTTCCAGCACGAATGAGAAGTGGGAACTTTTCGTGCAATAGCAATAGTTGTAATTCCCCCGGTAATCCACTTTGGCCATCGCCACATTGAACAATCGCTTGGCCCGTTGTATCTGCGACGTGATCTTGGGCAGATAGGTCACCTTCAGCGGCGTCCCGTACTGTTTGATCACATCCATCAGCGGCACTTCGTGAAAATTCAGATTCTCGTTGTCGACCACGGAAAACTCATCCTGAGGAAATTCGAACGTCTGCTCGATCAGATCGATATACTTATTCTTCATCTTCAAACAACCTGTTTAAGACCAATCCGCCCCCCGCTACTTCATCCGATAAACCACGAAGTAACGAAGCTACATTTAACTTATAGGACGCAAAGAAGACAATTCTTTTCAACAAAAACAACAACTCGGCCGAATTTATTTTGATTTTCGCTTTTATTTTTTTCCGACGAATACCCATCCCGAACGAACGAAAATACGTCCGGGAGTTGTTTCTATTCCGAAAAAGCCCTATTTTTGGAAATCAAATCTAACGACTGCGAGCCATGGTCAACAAAATTATAGCGGACTACCTGAAAACCAACAAGAGACTGGTCGTTCCTCAGTTCGGCGCGTTCCTCCACAAGGACGACGGAACCGTTGCATTCGTTCCGTTCCTGAAAAAAGACGACGGGGTGCTGATCCAACTGATCGGTTCGGCATACGGCCTGAATCCGGGCGACGCACAGGCTGCGATCGAGGAATTTACCGCCGAAATCAAAAAGAACATCGCCGCGCGCGGCGCTTATATTATAGAAGGTATCGGAACCCTGAAAATCGATTCGAACAGCATCTATTACCTGGATTCCGGACAAAAAGGCAGCGCAGGCCATCCCTGCGCCCCCTCCGGTTGCCGCCGCACTCGTATCCTCGCCTCCGGCAGCAGCACGGCAACAGCGCCCGGCGCCTACGACCGTCCCTCCGGTCGAAAAACCGCAACCGGCCGTCCCGCAGAAGCCGGCGACAGAGCAACGGACGGCTGCCGCGCCGCAACCTCAATCCGGCATCCCGCCCAGACGGTCCGTGCCGCAGC
>VOFH01000072.1_pt1 | contig 65585 bp, 110 predicted proteins | sample 5384091 | NCBI WGS metagenome assembly VOFH01 (sample SAMN12384727, study PRJNA508395) | human gut metagenome | isolation source: healthy gut G | host: Homo sapiens | reverse complement strand
GCCGGCCCAGCGCCTGGATCGTCTCCATGCAAAAGGTCTCCACCGTGGTGAAGGCTGGCCTCCCGGGTCTGGGAAAGCGCGGAAAATCTCCTGGATAAAAATGGAGCTTAAACTTCGTGTATACGTTAAAAAAAGCCTGTTCCAGCATGACGATCCATCCCCTTCTTATCTTTTTTACCACATCGGCGGAAAGCCGTCAAGCCTCATCCACCACAGCAAAGCTCAACTCTGCTGTGCAGGCCTCCTCCCCATTCACAGTGGCCCGGCAGGTACCGATGCCAACCGGCCCCCGCCGCTGTTTGAGCTCGCACTCCATCTCCAGCACATCGCCGGGGATGACTTTCCGCTTGAAGCGGGCGTGCTTCACCCCGCCAAAGAGGGCGATCTTCCCCCGGTTCTCCGGCAGGGACAGCAGTGCCACGCCGCCCACCTGGGCCATAGCCTCCAGAATCAGCACCCCAGGCATCACGTGCTCCTGGGGGAAGTGACCGCAGAAAAACTGCTCGTTCACGCTGACACACTTGATTCCTTTTGCCCACTCCCCCGGCTCATAGTCCGTGATGCGGTCCACCAGGGCAAAGGGAAAGCGGTGGGGCAGAATCTTGGCGATCTCGTTGGAATTTAACTGCATAACGGCGCCTCCTCCCATTTTTCAGCAGCAGTGTTCCGTTGTGCCCGCCAAAGCCCAGGGAGTTGGAGAGGGCATAGCGGATGTCGGCGCTCCGGCCCTGACCCGGCACCACGTCCAGATCACACGCCGGGTCAGGAACCTGATAGTGAATGGTGGCCGGAAGATATCCGTCCCGCAGGGACAGCGCGGTAAAAATCGCCTCCACGGCGCCGGCGGCACCCAGCATGTGGCCCGTCATGGACTTGGTAGAGCTAATGGCCAGACGATAGGCGTGCTCCCCAAAAGACTGCCTTGACCGCGGCGGTCTCCCCCGCGTCGTTGAGGGGCGTGGAGGTACCATGGGCGTTGATGTAGCCCACCTCCTCCGCCGTGACGCAGCCGTCTGCCAGTGCCATGACCATGGCCTTCGCGCCTCCGGAGCCGTAGGGCCGGGGCGCGGTCATGTGATAGGCGTCGCAGGTGGCGCCATATCCCACCACCTCCGCGTAAATCTTAGCGCCCCGGGCGCGGGCGTGCTCCAGCTCCTCCAGCACCAGGATGCCGGCGCCCTCGCCCATGACAAAGCCGCTGCGCTCCGCATCAAAGGGGATGGAGGCCCGGGCGGGGTCCGCGCTCTGGCACAGGGCCTTCATGGAGGTAAAGCCCCCACCGCCAACGGCGTCAGGCTGGACTCCGTGCCGCCGCAGAGCATCACCTCGGCATAGCCGTCCCGGATGTAGCGGAAGGCGTCGCCCACGGCGTTGGTGCCGCCGGCGCAGGCCGTCACCGGGCAGGAGCACATACCCCGGAAGCCCGTGTCAATGGCCACCATGCCCGCTGCCATATTGCAGATGCCGGTGGGAATGTAGAACGGGGATACCCGGTCCCAGCCCCGTTCCTTCCCACGGTCATGTTCGGCCTCCGTGATGGAGAGTCCTCCAATGCCGCTGGAGACGATGACACCGCAGCGGTCCGCCTCCGCTTCCTCCAGGGTAAAGGCTGCGTCGGCCACGGCCTCCCTGGCGGCGACCACCGCCATCTGCGTGAAGCGGCCCATGCGCTTGGCCTCGGGCTTGCCCAGGTAGTTCTCCGGGACGAAGCCCTTGACCTCCGCCGCCAGCTTGACTTTCTGGGCGGAGGCGTCAAACTGGGTGATAGGCGCGATGCCGCACACTCCGTCCTTCACGGCCTGCCAGCTCTCCCGAGCGGTGAGGCCCAGGGGCGTCAGGGCCCCCATTCCAGTGATGACAACTCGTCTTTTGCTCATGGTGTTTCCTCCTACATGGCCATGCCGCCGTCAACGGCGAGCACCTGTCCGGTGATATAGCCGGCCTCCTCACTGGCGAGGAAGGCCACCGCCGCCGCCACGTCCTCCGGCTTTCCCAGCTTCCCCAGGGGGATGGAGGCCAGCGTGGCGGCCTTTGCCGCCTCCGACATAGCTGCGGTCATATCCGTGTCGATGAAGCCGGGAGCAACCGCGTTGGCGGTGACACCCCGGGAGGCCAGTTCCTTGGCGATGGACTTGGTCAGGCCGATAATGCCGGCCTTGCTGGCAGCATAGTTCGTCTGCCCCGCGTTGCCTCGAAGCCCCACCACGCTGCTCAGGCTCACAATCCGGCCGTAGCGCTGCTTCATCATGGTGCGGGCAGCGGCTTTCATGCACAGGAACGCGCCCTTTAGGTTGGCGCTGATAACCTCGTCAAAGGCCTCCTCCTTCATCATCATCATGAGTTGGTCCCGGGTGATGCCGGCGTTGTTGATCAGGATGTGGATGCCGCCGAAGGTCTTCACGGCGGTGTCCATCAGCGCCTGGACCTGCGCGCTGTCTGCCACGTTGCACCGGACGGCCAACGCTTTCGCACCCAACTTTTCGCACTCCGCCGCGGTCTCCCGGGCCACATCCTCGTTGCCGGCGTAGCACAGCACCACATGAGCGCCGCCCGCGGCGAGCTTCAAGCAGATGGCCCGGCCGATGCCTCGGCTGCCGCCGGTGACTACCGCAGTCTTTCCAGAAAAATTCATGGTCTCTCCTTTCCCGCAAGCTCCAAAAGCTTCTCCGGCAACGCCTCCACGTCCGCCGCGGTCTCCACGGCGACTACCCGCAGTTCCGGCGCGGTCTTGCGGACAAAACCACTGAGAGCCTTGCCCGGACCGATCTCCACCAGGGCGTCCAGGCCCATGGAGGCCAGACGCCGGATGGAGTCCTCCATCCAGACGCTGCTCTGGACCTGGCGCACCAGCAGCTCCGGAATCGACGCGCCCCCCGCCGTGTCTCCCAGACAGTTGAACACCACCGGGATGCGGGGGGCTGCAAAGTCAATTCCCTTGAAATATTCCCGTAGAGCCTCTCCGGCGGGCGCCATCAGCGGCGTGTGGAAGGGACCGCTCACGTTCAGCGGCAGGCAGCGCTTCGCGCCCTTCTCCTTTGCCAGCGCTGCGGCCCGCTCCACGGCGGCCCGCTCACCGCCGATCACCAGCTGTCCGGGGCAGTTATAGTTGGCAATCGTTACGCAGCCAAGTGCTGCGGCCTCGTCGCAGGCCGCCTGTAGCAGCTCCCGGCCCATGCCCAGAACCGCCATCATGGCGGATTCCCGGCCTGCCGCGGCCTCTTCCATGGCGCGGCCCCGGAAGGCCGTCAGTCCCACGGCCGTCCGCGCGTCAAATACGCCGGCAGCGTGAAGGGCGGAATACTCGCCTAGCGAAAGGCCCGCCGCCACCGCGGGGGCCACGCCCCGCTCCTCCAGCACCGCTGTGAGGCCCGCCGCGAACGCCACCATGCACGGCTGCGTGTAGCGGGTCTCGTTCAGGATGCCCTGGCGGTCCTGGAAGGAGACCTCCTTTAAGTCAAAGTCCACTTCCTCCGCCGCCTGATCCAGCACGTGGCGAAAGGCAGGGTACGATTCATAGAGGTCCGCGCCCATGCCCGGGTGCTGGCTCCCCTGTCCGGCGTATAGAAATCCAAGCCTCATCTGCTCACTCCCCATCTCTTCCGTCCCGCTCCCGCCAGACCTGCTCCGTCTCCGCGAGAACACTCTTTGCGCCGCTGTACAGCTCTTCCAGAATGGTCCGCACCGGCCGGACCTCATGAAGCATGCCGGCCACTTGGCCGCACATGACGCTGCCGCGCTCCATGTCTCCCTCCAGTACGGCGCGGCGCAGACCGCCCAAGGTGAGCTGCTCCAACTCCTCCAGAGTGGCGCCCCGCTTTTCCTCCGCCAGATACGCCCGGACATCTTGTTTTTCAGCACCCGGACCGGCCCGCCCACGGACCGCCCTGTAACCACAGTGTCGGAGTCCTTAGCCTTGAGCAGCGCCTTTTTTGTAATTTTTCATGGATAGGACATTCCTCGCTTGCCAGCAGACAGGTTCCGATCTGGATGCCGCAGGCGCCCAAGGCGAACGCAGCAGCAGCCTGCCGCCCGTCAGCGATGCCGCCGGCGGCCACCACCGGTAGGTCCACCGCATCAATGACCTGAGGAACCAGGGCCATCGTGGTCATCTCCCCCACATGGCCTCCGGACTCCGTGCCCTCTGCGATGATGGCATCCACGCCTAAGCCCTCCAGACGCCGCGCCAGGATCGACGCCGCCACCACCGGCAGTACCTTAATGCCGTGTTCCTTCCAGGTCCGGATGTATTTGCCGGGGTTGCCGACGCCGGTAGTCACCACCCGGACCCTTCCTCCACGATGATCTGGGCGATTTCGTCCGCGTAGGGGCTCATGAGCATCAGATTCACGCCAAAGGGCTTGTCTGTCAGCTCCTTGGCCCGGTGGATTTCCTGACGCAGCCGTGCCCCGTCCCAGCCGCCGGTGGCGATCATCCCCAGTGCGCCGGCGTTGGAGCAAGCGGCGGCGAACTCGCCGGTAGCGATGTTGGCCATACCGCCCTGAATCATGGGGAATTCTGTCCCCAAAATCTCGTTTAATTTCTTCATATCATGCTCTCCCCCGACTCACTCGAATTCCACATATGCGCCGCCCCAGGTCAGGCCACCGCCAAAGCCCACAATTAAAAGACGGCTGCCAGCGCCAATTTTTCCCTGGTCCCACAGGTCGCTGAGCACCAGAGGAATACTGGCAGCGGAGGTGTTTCCGTATTCCTGAATGTTCTTATAATACTTCTCCAGCGGAATTTGATATTTCCGCACCACCAGGTCGATGATCCGCGCGTTAGCCTGGTGGAACACAAAGAAATCTACGTCCTCGATGGTCTTCCCGTGCCTCTGCAGCACCTGGTCGATGCACCAGGGCACCGCCTCAATGGCAAATTTGATGACCTTCGTGCCCTCCATGTAGATGAGGCTGGGCGCGTCTGTCTCCACTCCCGGCACCCGCAGCATCTGATCCGTGCCGTGGCTTCCCAGCACCGCGCCGATGGAGGGCCAGTCCTCCCGGCACTCTACCACCACGCCGGCGGCCCCGTCTCCAAAGAGGATGCAGGTCCCCGGTCCTCCCAATTCGTGATGCGGCTGAGCTGTTCTGCTCCAATCACCAGGCCGTATTTTCTGGGGGAGGAATTGAGCAGGCACTCCATGGTGTGCAGGGCAAAGAGGAATCCGGTGCAGGCGGCGTTCAGGTCAAAGCAAGGGATATCGTGTGGAAGCCCCAGCTCCCGCTGTACCCAGCAGGCCGCGGAGGGCACCAGGGTGTCCGGTGTCAGCGTGGCCACCACGCAAGCCCCGATCTGCTCGGCTGTGACACCAGCGTTTTCCATAGCCTGCCTGGCCGCGGCGACGGTCAGAGCCGTGATGCTCTCCCCCTGGGAGACGTGATGGCGGTGCTGAATCCCAGTACGGGTAGTAATCCACTCGTCACTGGTCTCCACAATCTTTGCCATGTCCTCATTGGTCATGATCCGCCGGGGCAGGCCTTTGCCTGTACCCTTGATTTTGATTCCGTTCATGTGTTCTCCTTCCCCGCGCCGATCTTTCTGAATTTCTCATACCGTTCCGCGGCCAGGGCGGTCCCGCTCTTTTTGGAGAGCTCCGCCAGCTGGCGGCGCAGCACCTGGTCCACCTGCCGGATGGCGATGGCTGGCGCCAGATGGGCGCCGCCCTCCGGCTCCAGCACAATCTCGTCAATCACGCCCAGTCCCATCAGGTCCTGGGCAGTCATTTTCATAATTTCACACGCCTCCTCGCACCGGGCGGCATCTTTCCAGAGGATCGTCGCAAAACCTTCCGGCGAGAGTACAGCGTAAACTGCATTTTCCAGCATCAGCACCCGGTTGGCAACCGCCAGGGCCAGGGCGCCGCCACTGTTGCCCTCTCCGGTCACCACGGCAATCACCGGCACCGTAAGACGGCTCATCTCAAAGAGGTTTCTGGCAATGGCCTCTCCTGTCCCCGTTCCTCCGCCTCCATGCCGGGATAGGCGCCGGAGGTATCGATGAACGTGAGGACGGGGCGGCGAAATTTCTCCGCCTGGCGCATCAGCCGCAGGGCCTTGCGATACCCCTCGGGGCTGGGCATGCCGAAGTGGAAGCGGACGTTTTCCTCCAGTGTCTTCCCCTTTCGGGTGCCGATCACCGTAACGGGCGCGCCGTGAAACAGGGCAACGCCCCCCAGAATTGCCGGGTCCTCTCCGCAGAGGCGGTCTCCCCGCAGCTCCACAAAGTCGGTAAAGAGCATGTCGATATAGTCCGTAATGCCGGGGCGCTGCAGGTTCCGCGCAATTGCCAGGCGCTGCGCCGAGAGCAGAGATTCGTTCATGTGCGGCCTCCTTGTGTATGAATGCGCAGCAGCCGGGAGAGAGTGTCCCGCATCTGTGCGCGGGGCACCACCGCGTCCACAAAGCCGTGCTCCATCTGAAATTCCGCTCTCTGAAAGCCCTCCGGCAGCGTCTGGCCGATAGTCTGCTGAATGACCCTGGGGCCAGCGAATCCGATGAGCGCGCCGGGCTCTGCCAGGATGATGTCTCCCAAAGACGCGAAGCTCGCAGTGACCCCGCCGGTGGTGGGGTCCGTCAGGACGGAGAGATACACCCGCCCCGTCCGGGCAAACCGTTCCAGCGCGGCGCTGGTCTTGGCCATCTGCATGAGGGACAGAATCCCCTCCTGCATCCGGGCGCCGCCGCTGGCGCAAAAAAAGATCAGCGGCAGCTTTGCTTTGGCGGCGTATTCCACCGCCCGCGTCAGCTTTTTCTCCCACCGCCGCGCTCATGCTCCCCATCAAAAAGCGGCTATCCATCACGCCCACCACACAGCGCACGCCGCCGATAGCGCCCACGGCTGTCACCGCCGCCTCTCCAAGCCCGGTTTTTCGCTGGGCTTTTTCCAATTTCTCCCGATAGCTGGGAAACGTCAAAGGGTCTCCCGCCGGGTACTTGGCATTCAGTTCCCGGAACGTGCCGGAGTCCAACACCGTGCTGAGCCGGTAATACGCGCCGATGGGGAAGTGATGTCCACACCGGGGGCAGACATCCAAATTCCGGGCCACGTCCTGCGATGGCTCTCTCCGCCGCAGGACGGGCAGCAAACCGTTTGATCTGCCGGGACATAGCGTTCCCGCAGTGTCTTCATCTCCAGCAACCGTGCACGGCGCTGGGCAAAAATCGTGTTCATGTCTCCTCCTGATCCGGCAAGTGCCGACTGAAGTCCAGCAGCTGCGGCAGACACTGGTCCAAAAAGGCGGTGGTGCAGCCGCCCCGGACGAAGGTGGGATGATAGAGAATCTGGTAGCTCAGCTCCGCGTTGGTGCGGAAGCCGTCTAAGGCGAACTCCTCCAGGCAGCGGCGCATTTTCCGGATGGCCTCCAGCCGGGTGGGCGCATGCACCATGAGCTTCGCGGCCAGGGAGTCGTAGTAGGGCGGCAGGGTGTAGCCGGTGTACAGATGGGAGTCCACCCGTACCCCCGGCCCGCCGGGGAAGTGGAGAAAGCCCACCTTGCCAGGGCAGGGACGAAAATCCGCCGCCGGGTCCTCAGCGTTGATGCGGCACTCCAAGGCGTGGCCCTGCAGCGTCACCTTCCCCCATGTCCAGTGCAAGACCGGAGGCAATGCGCAGCTGCTGGCGCACCAGGTCCACGCCAGTCACAAGCTCCGTGATACCATGCTCCACCTGGATGCGGGTGTTCATCTCCATGAAGTAGAAGTGCTCCATGTCCGCATCCAGCAAAACCTCCACGGTGCCGGCGCCCTCGTAGCCCACGGCCCTGGCCGCCCGGACCGCCGCCTCGCCAATGCGGGCGCGCAGCTCCGGCGTTAGGCAGCGGGCGGGAGCCTCCTCGATGAGTTTCTGGTTGCGGCGCTGGATGGAGCAGTCCCGGTCCCCCAGGTGGACGATGTTACCGTGCCGGTCCGCCAGAATCTGAAATTCGATGTGCCGGGGATTCTGGATGAGCTTCTCCAGATACATCTCATCGTCTCCGAAGCAGGCCCGGGCCTCCGCCCGGCTGCCTCATAGGCTGCTGGAAGTTCGGCGGCGCTCTCGCAGCGGCGGATGCCCCGGCCGCCGCCCCCGGCGCTGGCCTTCAGCAGCACTGGGTAACCGATAGCCTCCGCTGCGGCCTGCGCCGCAGCCAGATCCCGGACCACCCCTTCAGAGCCGGGCGTCACCGGCACACCGGCCGCGCGCATGATGTCCCGCGCCGCCGACTTGGACCCGGCCTTGCGGATGCTGTCCCCGGAGGGGCCGATGAACGTCACGCCAGCCGCGGCGCAGGCGTCCGCAAAGTCGGCATTCTCTGACAAAAAGCCATAGCCTGGGTGGATGCCGTCGCAGCCAGTTCCCTTGGCAACCGTTAGGATCGCGTCCTGATTCAGATAGCTGTCCGCCGCCCGGGGTGGGCCGATGCGGACCGACTGGGTGGCCAGCTGCACGTGGATGGCCTCCTCATCTGCCTGGGAGTAAACCGCCACAGTCTCAATGTCCAGTTCCCTGCATGCCCGCAGAATCCGCAGGGCGATCTCCCCCCGGTTGGCAATCAACACCCGTTTCAACATGGCCGGTATTGAAAGAGCGGCTCTCCGAAAGCCGCCAGCTCGCCGTTGGTTTTCAGGACCTCGTCAATGACGCAGTCGCAGGGAGCCGGAATCTCGCTCATCATCTTCATGGCCTCCAGCAGACACACGGTCTGTCCCTTTTCACACGCGCTCCCGCCGTCACAAAGGGTGGCTGGTCCGGTGCGGGGCCGCGTAGAAAAATTCCGGCCAGCGGCGCTGTGATGGTGTCGACCGCCTCCGGGGCCTCTTCGGGAACCGGCATTATCTCCGCGCTCCGCACCTCCGGTTTCGCGGCAGCGGCGCCCCGGTGGAGCTCCAGGGAAACCCCCTCCTGGGCCAGCTTCATGCTCTGCAGGCCACTTCCCGCAAAGTGATCAATCAGTTCCATAATCTCTTGATGCTTCATGAGGATTCCTTTCGAATGTTCTCTGCCAGAGGGAACCTCTGACAGAGACCGGACTTACTGTTGTTTGGACTCCAGATAGGCCAGCACGTCGGCCACAGTCTTGAGCTTGCTGGCCTCTTCTTCCTCGATATGGATGCCAGTGGCATCCTCCAGGGCGATCACCAGCTCCACAAAGGCCAAGGAATCCGCGCCCAGATCCTCCTTCCAAAGAGGCCTCCGGTGTGACCGCCTCCGCCTCGCAGCCCAGGGTCTCTACAATGACATCGCGCACTTTTTTCAGACAACATGATAGGTTCCTCCGCTTTCAATTAGTTCAATTATTTTAATAAAAATAATTGAATTGATATTCTAATATGAAGCCATGAAACTGTCAAGGAAAATTTTGTCGGACGATCCATATGCGGATTCGTCAGCCGTTAATCCCCACCCATGCAGCAGCAGTCCCTCGGCAGGTTCCAGTGAAATCACAAAGTGCCCAATACCTCATAGGAAGTAAAACTTGCCGCGGCATTGAAGGCAGCGCCCCAGATGCATATCGAAATCCCCTCTCAAGATGCTGGTTGCATAGGTTTCGGGTGCTTTGGCAGTTCTCTTCACAGCTCTCTTGTGCGGCGGGCATAAAAATTTTTTCATGCAGAATACAGTCCCTTTCATAAATAAAAACCGGCTTGTTAAACAAGCCGGTTTTTTTTCCTTGAATACAGAAACCCATTTGAATTCTGATGCCATGGCCAATATGTGTCGAATGCCGTTGACTCCATACCGCCGCCGATCGTACCTGTCCCCCGGGAGCTGATTCTCAAGTGCAATCTGACGAGAGGTCTATTCAGGTCTTATCCCGGCTTCACAATTAAATTCGCGCAATCATACCTGCCTCTGAAATAATTGGTATATTCATTGCAGCGCATCTATGACATTCCCCATGTGCATCAGCGGAGTGAAATGCCGCATACGGCGTAAAATGCAAATTCTCCTGCTTGAATACTTGAGCTGAAAAGCCTGCCGGCTCAGCGCCATCCACGTCGGACATCGCTCTGCTGACAATTCCAGAGCTGAGCGCATCCTGGTCCATGCTTCCTTGCTATTAGCCCTGTCTCTATTGCCTCACAGAAAGAGAGTCTGTCTGTTCTTTTGTCACCTCGCAAAGGTCCGGTACAAAAAGGTCACAATCTGCGCCCGGGTGCAGGGAGCCGATGGAGAGAATGTGGTGGCACTTGTGCCACTGGTAATCCCATTTGCCACAGCCCAGCGAACCGCTGGCGAATAATAGTCTCCGATTTTTACATCGGTAAATGCACTTCCTGTGCTAGATGCCGGAGAGCCGGCATTTCGATACAGGAACATCACCGTCTGTCCACGTGTTACGATGGCATCCGGACTGAACGTCGTGGCGCTCGTTCCACTGGTAATCCCCTGCTCCACAGCCCACAATACAGCGTTGTAGTAATATGCGGCGGAGCTTACATCCCGGAATGGATTGGCGCCGCTCTTAGGCGCCGGACTTCCGGCTGCCCGCCACAGGAATGTCACCATCTGCGCCCGGGTACATGCGGCATCCGGGCTGAACGTCGTGGCGGTGGTCCCACTGGTAATCCCCGCACTCACAGCCCATTTGACGGCGTCAAAATAATAAGCGCTGGAACTGATATCCCGAAACGGAAGATGGATGTCAATCGTGGTGCTCCCTCCCGCGGAGTCGACCTGAATCTCTACAACGCCGGAAAACGTCTCACCTTCGCTGCTTCTGCCGGTATAGTCGATGGAGACTATGCCGGTATAGCTGACGCAGCCAAAAAGGATACGTCATCCAGCCGCCGGCTGCTGCCGGAGCGGTAATAGCTGGTGGAGCTGGTCACGGCGGCCTCGCTGCCGCCATACTGATCGTACAGCTTGCCGTATCGGGAGGCAGGCGGCGTAAACCGGACATAACGGAGGCTGTCCCCTGTGATCTCACGACAGGCAGCGTTGAAATCAGCGGCGTTAAAATACACCCTCCCTCCGCTGACGGTACTATATTTCACGATGTCATCGTCAGAGGTTCCCACAGAAATGCGGACGGAGCCTCTAAATCGGCTGCCATCAACATCATAGCCGCTAAAGGGAATCGAAACCGTTCCAGTATAACCGCCTTTGGGAACGAAGGTCACATTGGACAGCTGCGGCGCGCCAGAACGGTAATAGCTGGTAGACGCGGACACCCTGGAGCCGCCGGAGCTGCTGGTATAGTTGTAGTACAGCGTCCCCTTACTGGAGGCGGGCAGCTCGAAGCTGACGCGGCTCAGGCTGGCGCCGTTGCTGCGCAGGCAGGCCTCATTAAAGTCCGCAGCCTCAAACTGCACAGGCTTTCCGGCTCCTGTGAGTAATACACCGTGCCATCCTCATCCGCCACCCGGATGACCAGATTCCCAGTAAAGGAACCCTGCGGTATCATAGCCAGTGTAAGGAATCGTCACCGTCCCGCTGAAGCCATCCGCCGGGACAAAGGTGATATCGGAGATTCTAGGGCTGGAATTCCGGTAGTAGCGGGTCGTGTCGGAAACCTTGCTCCCGTAATGGTTCCTGCTGGTGTAGTCGTAGTAGAGAGTTCCCTCCCGAGAGCTTGGCAGATCAAAATAGACATAGTTCAGGCTTGTGCCCTGGACTTCCCCGGCACACATCGTTGAAATCCGAGGCATTCATCCGCACCTTTTCCTCAACGCCGGTTGTGTACTCCACATCTCCGCGCCCTGTACCGCTGGCACTGTAGACGGTGATCGTCACCTTTCCGTTGTAGCTGCCGCCGGCGCTATCCACACAGGTGTAAGGCACCGTCACCGTTCCCTGCATAGCCTCCGCCGGGACAAAGGTGATGGAGTTCACACTGGGAGTGCTGGTGGTGTAATACTTGGTATTGCTATCTACTCGCTGGGAAAACTGCCCCGTGGAGCTATACTGGTAGTAAAGTGTGCCCCGGCTGGCAGAGGGCTGCTCAAACATGATGTACTTCACGGAGCGGCCGGTCCGTGCCTGACAGATCGCCGTGAACTCCTCTGCCGTAAATTCCAGCGGACGGTTTGAGGCAGTGCTGTAGGAAACGTCACCCACATCCTCCACATCGACGCGGATGGTCCCGTTAAATGATTTTCCATTGGTTGCGTATCCGTGTAGGAGATCACGGCGGTGCCGCTGAAATCCGTGCGGGGCACAAAGGAGACCTCTGACAGGCTCATCTGGCTGGTGCCCGCCTGGTAATAATATTTCTCCGTGCCGCCGACGCCGTGTCCATGGGCGTCCGGGGAGACATAGCCATAATAGAGGATGCCCTGGCTGGTGGGCACTGACAGGCTGATCAGATAGTCCAAGCCCGCGCCGGTCTTCTCCCGACTGCGGCTGTTCAGCGTGGAGAGCAGGCTGTCAAAGCCGCAGAGCTGCCCGGACTGGACCGTGCAGTTAATCGCATCGGCTACATCCTCCTCCACCACCACGGTACAGGAAGCCGTATAGCCGGTGCCGTAGACGGTAGCGGTGACGGTTGCGGTGCCGGGATAATGGCCTGTGATCCTTCCGGCCGCTGCGTCAGCTACCGAGGGATTGCTGCTGCTCCAAACCACATTTTTCCGCTGGCCGCCCGTAACAGGGGAAGCTGAGGCTCTCGCTCTCATTCACCAACAGCTTCACGCTGGTTTTGGAAAGAGCGATACCAGAGCACTCCACCTCGCGGGTGTCTGTAAAGCCCCATCCTCCGTTTTACGGTAATGACGGTCTTTCCGGGCCCGACGCCAGTGACCGTTCCATCCGCGTCAACTGACGCCACATCCGGAGCACTGCTGCTCCAGGAGATATCCCGATTGGTGGCACCGGTTGGGGAAACCACAGCTTCCAGCTGCAATGTGCCGTTTTTTCCACGGTGTTCAATGTCGCGGCGGTTGAAAATGGTCACACCTGTCACAGGAACCGCGGGTGCCGTCACCGTCACGGCACAGGCGGCCTCATAGGTGGTTCCAGAGGTATCATCTTTAACACTGGCAGTGATGGTGGCGGTGCCGGGAGCTACCGCTGTGACTGTGCAGGTGTTGCCGGCGCCGGGCTGAACGGTCGCGATTGTATCGTGACTGCTTTCCCCAGGAAACATCGGCGCTGGCCAGCGTATCAGCCACGTCGGCGGTCAGTGTCAGCGTTTTTCCAGCCTCCAGCGACGCTGTGGAGTGGTCAAGACGGATCTCCCCCTCCGCCATGGCCGCCGGGACTGCCAAAGAGCATGTCAGCACCAGGGCCAGCAGAAAGGCCTGGGCACGTTGTATGCAATTCTTTCTCATAAGCATGGCTTCTCCTTTGATACAGAGTTTGGGAGGGCGGGCGGAAACGCCCGCCCTCCCGCGGTTTGGTGCTACATGAAAATTAATTTCTGGTGGCGTCCCAGCCAGACGAACCGGGAGCAATCACAAATTGAGCGGTCCAATAGTTCCCTACTTTCACAACCTCAAGATTCAAAACTAGCGTTCCATCTGCCGCGCCGCTATTTCCCGCGCTGTCAGAAATATCGGACGTGAGCCGAATACTATTGCCAGGGCCAATGCCTGTGAAGGAAAGCGTCAGAGAATTGCACCGCGTGCTTCCTGATGGGATGCCTCCACAGTTGCATTATTGCTTTCCAACAGAGTCTTGCTGCTCACATAACCGGCGGGAGCTGGAAACTGGTTTGTGACAGGCGACCACTTGTTGACGCTCTCCTTTAAGTACAGGTCCTCATCAAATGTGATGTAAACCGTTCCCTTATAGAGATTTCTCCATGCTTCTAGCTCACTCTCAAACACTTGGTCTCCCCGGGGTCTCCGTAGTCAGTGACGTCACCATGGGGTGCTGACCGTCTACCGCAGACAGGTAGGAATTGGAACGAAACGCATAGCCGGAGCCCAAGGGACTCTTGCCTACCGCCACAATCCAATAGGAGGTGCCGACAGTCATATTCTTCGTAAAGTCGTTGGTAAACGTCAGGTTATTGCCCTTGTTCAAGCTGACGCTTCCATTGGCAGCAATGGTGGTGCCTGTGGTGCTGCTGTAGAGAACCGCATTGGTAACCTTGTCCTTTGCCACGCCGTTAGCGAAGTAGTCAAACACGGAACCAATATCTCTGTTTCCGGTTCTCACCGATTGCCGCATCGCCTCCAAAAGCGTCAGATCTGCCCAGTCCTGATTCCAATAGTTCGAATATTCTGTGACCGCATCCTGATCCAGATAGTTGCCTAGCTTTTCGTTAAAGGGTTCGCCCTCTTTGCCGGCCACCATCAGCATATAGTTGACGTCTGCCTCCCGGTCAGATTGAATCATGGCACTGGGATTCATCAGGGTGATGGTCAACACTGGCCGTGTCACCACCTCCGTCTTGAAGCGGAAGGCATAGACGCCGGAGTAGGAATCCTGGGCCTCGCCCTTCAGAACGAAGTAGGCGATGTACTCCGTATCGGCGCTCAGGCCGTCAGAGAAATGCGCGCTGTACCGGCTCTGTAGGTCCCATACCCGGTTTTATACTCCAGCCCTGCATATCTGGGATTCATGATGTCGTTGCTGCTGGGCATGGTGACAAGCTTGTCCGTCACCGGGGTTCCGTCTGCGTTCAGCCCGCTCTCCGGCAGCGTTTTCCACTTGTCTACAGTATTGATCACCGCTCCGTCATACACCGTCTGAATCTTTCCCAGAGGAGCGACTACATAGTAATAGGTCGTATTGCCGCGGCTAAGAATCACATCAATGTTCACGCCCTCATCGCCGGGGGTCAAAGAGGGGTGCCACTGGCAAAGGTAGGTGCGGCAGTGTCACGGAAGGTATGTGTCACTGTGTACTCGGTGGGCACGCCGATCTCCTTCACCCTGTAAATCCCTGCCTGCTGCTCTTCGTATCTCTCGGGGTAAGCGACATCTGGGACATCTCCCGCAGCGCCACCTGTGTGCCGGCAATGGGCACCACCGTGATGCTCACAGGCTCGCTCCACTCCTCCGGCTTCTCGGAGTCGTTCAGCTTCTTGATCACAATGCCGTATTCCCGGCTCTCCTTCATGAGATTCAACTGTTCAAAGTCTGGGTTGTTCGCAGGTCCCACCAGCTGCTGGGCGATGCTGATGCCGATTTTAGGCGTGTCCGGCATGGTCTGGATTTTTGCGGTTTTGCCAGCACCGCCGACCTGCTTCCAACTCCCGCTCTTGTCCTTGGCATAAAGCTCAAACTCGATAGAGGACTCGGACCAAAACAGCAGGTCCCACAGCGTCTCGTCGCTGACGCTGGCGGCGGTGGCCGGCGTGAGCTGGAAGGTCATATCGAAAATGGTCGTACCGCCATCCGGAGAAATCGCCGTGCTCTGAGAGAAGATCAGCTGCGCGTCAATGGTGGTGAACTCCGGCAGCTTGGTCACGCCCCGAACGCCCTCCATCCGGTTGGCGGCGGTGGAGGTGTCCGCGATGCCCTGCAGCTCAAAGTAATAGGTGGCGCCGCTGGACAGATTCAGTCCGCTCAGCCCGCTGTCCGCGTTGTAGGGGAAGGTGATGATCATCTCTCCGCTGCCCGAGGGGTCCATGGCAACGGTGGCCTTGCGGTAATCAATCACCCAGTCTGCATCGGGAGGTGTGTCCGCTGTGCGCTCTGCGGCCTTTTCCGGCTGGCCGCTGGCCGGCTTGTAATACAGACTGATATGGGTTCTCAGTGCGTCAGCCAGGGCGTCCTCTGCCGCCGCTTTTTCAGGGCTTCCGGCGCTGGCCTTCTGAACGTTGTTATACAGCTCCTGGAAATTACTTGTGACCTGCTGGCCGCCCACGTCCTGAATGCCCTGTACGCTTTCTGAGAACACCAGCCGGATGGAAGTGTCCGGATAGGGCGTGGGGCTGGCAGGGTTGTCCGTTCCATCGTGGGTGAACTCCTGGACAACCGTGGGAGGCTCATTGTCCAAGGTGTTGATCTGCATGGGCGGGGGTCAGTTCCGCTGTGTAGACATTATAATTGCCCGCCCGGTCCTTGGCCACGTAATAGAGGTCGTACGCGGTCTGGGAGTCCAGCCCGCTGACCGTAAACCGCACATCAGTGGCGGCCTTAGAAGCAGTGCTGCTGCCCTTTTCAACGCACCCGTGCCGGATTCCACCTGGATTTTGGCCACCAGCTCCTCCGGGTCATCAATGCCCTGGGCGTAGAACTGCGTTCCCCGCTTGACCACAGCCCAGTAGAGCGTTCCCGGCTCATCAAGGGAATAGGTCAGCGTCACGGACCTGGCCGCCACATCCGTCACCGTCAAATGCTGAATGACCGGGGGCGTCTTATCCAGCGTTGTCACCGTCAGCTTTTTTCACCGCCGAGCTCTTGCCGTTGTCTGCATCGTTAAGCCACAGATATAGGTCGTAGGTCGTCTCCTCCGCCAGGTATGAGGTATTGACCCTGGGGATCAGATACTGGGTGTTCTTTTTCACATCCACCACGCCATAGCCCAGATTTCCGGTGACGGCAGCGGCCTTGAAATCAGCAGCTGTGGGAGCCGCGGAGCCCTTTGGCAGCAGCGCGTAATACAGCTGGCAGTCCTTTGTGGGCATGACCATGGCCTGGATCACCTGCTGATCACCATCTGTTGTGACAGAGGCATAGGGATAGCCTGTGGAGAAATTCGGCGTCGAGTCATCCGGGGTTGTAAACGCCGTGACTTTCACCGGGCTGCGGCGGCCGCGGCTGTCCACCAGGATGGCGGAGAGGTAATAGGAGCCGTCCACCGTCAGTCCGGAGAGCTTCGTGGTCATCTCCGTTTTAGAGGCGCTGGCCTTGACCGTACCATTTTTGATAATCTTCGCGGAATAAGCCGAGGGATTTACCAGCGTTTCCTCATCCACGGAGCCATCCATCAGCGCGGTAAGCGCCCAGTAGATGGTCCCGCTCTTATTGGTACTGAACACAATGTCCGCCGCTTTAGGCGCTACATTCCTGGCGGCGGGATATCCGGCCAGCAGCCTGGGGTCCTCAGAGGATTCGGCTGCGGCGGTGGAGTCCATCTCAGTACCATTGATATTACCGGTAACGCCAGGCCGGATGATGATGGTGTCCGGCAGCATGGGCACAACAGACCCGTCAGAGTTGACGGTGAGAACACCGATATCTCCGGTGCCAGTCACGGTTGTGCCTGTGTCCAGATTCAGCTCCCGAATGGTGGCACTGCTGTCAATATTCAGTGTGGTGCCAGTGGCCCTTTCGTCCACCGTCACCTTGTTCGCAACGCCCTGTGCAAAGGCAAGGCTGGAATCTGGCGTAAGGTTGATGACCTCCTTGATATTGCCGGCCAGCTGCAGCTGAACGCCGCTCTCGCCGTCCAGCCTGATGTACTGCAGACCCAGCCCGTCGTCAGTCAGGTCCTCCAGATATGCGGAGGTGCGGACTGTGGTCTCCTTGATATTGGTCAGCCCCTCGGAACGCAGGCTGATAAACTGACCGGTCAGGCTGTCAATCTCCAGGCCGCCTGCCGTTACATTGCGCAGAACAATGCTGCTCTCGCCCTTCTGGCTTGTGCCGGCACCGCTGACCACGATCTTTCCCATTACCGTCACATTTTCCAGCACCACATCATCCAGTCCGACGCCGCCGGTCAGATACAGGTTGCCGGTAACAACGGTGTCACGGAGTATGACGCCTGGGGTATTGATCGTCAGATTGCCATACACGCCCCCGCCGTTTGCTCCCCAGGTTCCTGAACCAGCGTGCCGAGCCCGGACCAGAAAGCAGGCCACCTGGCCGCGGGTAATCTTGGCCTTAGGGCGGAAGGTCCCGTCCTCGTAGCCCTGGATAATCCCCATCTTGGCGGCCTCCTGCACAAGGCCGCGGCTCCAGGCACCGATCTGCTGGTTGTCTGTAAAGCTCGTGATGGCACCCGTGCCGCCCTGAAGGCGCAGGTTCCGTCCAATCATGGCCGCAGCCTGCTCTCTCGTGACCAGAGCATTTGGCGAGGCTGTGGTAGCGGACGTTCCGTTAAAGTAGCCTGCCTTGCTGGCAATGCGGATATCTTCCGCGTACCAGGCGTTATTCGGTACATCCGTAAAGGGATTTGCTCCCACCTCCGTATAACCGAACGCCCGGTTCACCATCGTGACAAACTCCGCCCGGGTGATCTGCCGGTCCGGATTCAAATTGCCCGATGCATCGCCCCGCATGACGCCCCATTCCACAACCTGTTCCAAATAGGGCTCCATCCAATCAGCGGCCTCTGCCGTCGGGGACACTGCCGGCAAAAGCCCAAAGCAGAGTGCCGCGGCCAGCGCAAGCGCTGTCATTCTTCTGGCAACTCTGCCCTTCCCATACTTCCGTTCGGATGTTTGCTTGGTCATCTCTCTTCCTCCATATCTCCATTTCCCGCGCCGGAGCGTCTCGGCCGATCTTCCAGCTGAACACGAAACACAGCCTCTCTCAGCAAAGTCTCCTCATCGTTGCACATATCTACAAACTTCGCCGCGTAAAACGCCCGGTTGTTCCGCAGAGTCTGCTGGCGAAGAATCTCGCAGCGCAGCACCAGCGGGTTTGCCGTGATCGGAATCACAATCTCCAGCGTTTCTCCATTTTCCAGTCCGTACTGCCCATAAAACGCGATGCCGCCGCAGCTGATATCCACGGACTGGACCTCTCCACGGCCCTTCCATATCCCGCTGAGCGGGTAGATAAAGCTTTTGAATTTCACCGGAACACGCAGGTTCCGTCGGAATTCCGATCCCAGGGACGCTACCTGGTTCAGGGAAATTCTCTCTCCCCGCTGCCGGAGCAGCTGACACTGTACGGCCAGTCCGCCGCTCTCCATCCCTACCAGTTGGATCACCTCGTGCTGTGCAACCTCATCCTCTTTCCCATCCAAGACACGAATTTGGAGAATGGGGCCGTCCGGCGCGGTTTCTAATACACCTCGGGCCAAAGGCGCACTTTTACTGTCCAACAGAAGATATATCTGCTTTTTGTCATGACTATCCTCTCCCTGTGGCTTGCTTTTTGTCTGATCCAGGTCCGGTTCAAACTGGAGAAAATATACATAGATCTCCACAATCGCCTGGTACAAATTTTCCGGAATCTCCTGGCCAAGCTCCAATTGTGTCAGGACCGTGGCAAGCGAGTTATCCTCGTAGATGGGAACACCATGATCCGCGGCTGTCTCAACGATCTTTTCCGCCAGGTAGCCCATGCCTGAGGCAACAATCACCGGTGCCATGTCGCCTTCGCCATACTGAAGCGCAACCGCTTTTTTTGCCGCGCCGCCTGCTCGTTCACGCTTTGACATTCACGCAGTTCTTCCTTTCAAAGATTTTGGGAACGCCTCGGTCAAGGTAATCGGGCGTTCCAGCTTCCGCACCATGACCTGCGTGGGCGATAATCCATTTCTCCCCAAAATCTGTGAAATGGACTGTTCAATCTGCCTGGAAAAAAGGAACCGCACGTTCGGGGCAGGACACCTGAATGTCCACCTCATTCCCCCGGCTGTTCAGAACGATATCGAACAAGCCCAGCGGCTGCACATCCATTTTAAAGAGAATTCTCATGGTATGCCGGCGCCCATTCCCAGCTCTGCCGCCATCGCTCTCCGCATCCGGATCCACCCACAATTCCGAAAACAGCGCGCGGTGATTCCACATCAGCGGCAGCAAGTAGTGGTTCACCGGCATATAGACACTTTCATTGACTAAAATAGCCCCCATCAGGCTCTGAAACGCTTGCTGCATTTCGGCACTGCACTCTCCTCGCATGGCCCGTTGTACGGCGGCGGTGATGGAATTGGCGAACCGGACCGCGCTGGACTCCCCATCAAACCGGCTGCTCCGCAGCAGCGCCAGCAGAGATTGCCCGTCAATTCCTTTCAGCTGGTCTTTGAAAGCCGCATATCCACTGAGCTGGTGAAAGGTCTCCAGCAACCGCTCCTCCGTCCCATTTTCATATCTGGCAGCATTGAGCGACAGCATGGTCAAAAAAGGTCTCTTGGCAGCCCCATGTCATGGGTGCGCCCACATAGTCCGCCATATACGGAAACAGCTCCCGCTGGAGCAGCAGCACATTTCCGCGCCGGTCTCCGGCCGCTATCCCGTTTTCCAGTCGGGCCGTCATCTCCCGCAGCTTCTCCGCCCAGCTCGCTGGCATGGCATCCGCCATATCCCTAGATTTCGCAGGATGTTCCCCTCCAGGTGGGCTGTGGAAGAATAGTCAATATAACACTTCAAGAAATTTAAGATATCTGACCGCATTCCATCTGAGGCGGCCTTCACGTACGCACTGCGCAAAAGGGCAAACAGCGCGCCGTGAAACTGCGTGCCGGTCCTGGCCTGTCCCTTGAGGAATTCCAGAAGCTGTGCCGCGTCCATTTGACAGCATCTCAAGCACCTAGACATTTCCTCAGCCATGCCTGCGCTGATTCCGGAACTGACCTCTGTCCGATCCCACCCGAAAATCCTTGAAAGGCTTTCTGCCATTCCCGGCGTCTCTTGCAGCCGCTGTAAAATGTTTGAAAATTGGAATCATACCGGACACGGCCATCCCCCTGCAGCGTGCTGTCCTGACGCTCTGTGCGCCCGTCTGTCCGGCCGACTCTGGTAGGGTCCGGGATATTTTGGATCTGTGTATTTTCCGGTGATACGGGAAGATTCCGATTGACCGCCGCTTTATCATAACCCGGGACCGGGTTGGTCGCGCCTAAAATATCCGGCATTTGATGTCACCTCGCAGAAAAAACTTCGGGCAGTTCTTATCTTTTGGCCTGACCGCGCCGATAAATATAAAAAAAGGCAAAAGGTGGTGCTGCTATGGGCAGTAGTGGAAACGAAATCCTTGATATGTATATTTATGAGACCAACACGCTCCTGGAGCAATTGGAAACTATTGTTTTGGAGGCTGAGAAGGCAGATACATTTTCACAGGACGATGTAAATGAGATTTTCCGCATTATGCATACCATCAAAGGCTCTTCCGCCATGATGGAGTATGACTCACTGGCAACCGTTTCCCATCGAATCGAGGACCTGTTTTTTATTATCCGTGAAAATACCATGGCGGTTGTCTCCGAGGAAAACAGGCCCTGCCTCTTTGATCTGATGTTTCAATCCATTGACTACTTCCGCTCGGAAATGGAAAAGGTAGAGGCCGGCCAACCCCTTGATAAAAATATCGACACCTTTCTTGAAAATGTTAATAGCCTGATTTCCAAAATTAAAGGGGAAAACCCTCCAGAAGCTGCGGCATCTGTCCCTACTCCGGCGCCTGCGGTTTCGTCTTCGGAATCGTCCACTCCCACAAAAACCGCCGGCGGCAACCCGGACTTCCCCTATGAGCTGCATGTCTTTTTTGACGAGGGATGCGGCATGGAGAACCTGAGGGCTTATATGCTGGTGGTGTCCATCCAGGACTTCTGTGCAGAGGCGGATTTTTTGTTTGAACCCGCTGCAGTGGAAAACGACGCCTCCACCGCGGAACAGGTGATCAGGGACGGCTTTCTTTTGATGTTCAAGCACGCAGAGGACCGGGAAAAGGCCATTCCCGTTGTGCGTGGGGCGGGTTCGGTGCGTGCCTACCAGCCTCACGATTACCATCCTGTGCTGGCGCCGACTTCCGCTCCCGCGCCAGAGACCAGCCCTGCCACGGCAAAAGCGCCAAAGACATCCGTCCCGCTCTCCGCGCCGGGCACCGCAACCCCAGGGCCCGCGGCGGGCAGCGCTCCCGCACACCAGAAGGAAAGCCTGATCAGCGTTAATCTCAGCAAGTTGGATCAGCTGTCAGCTATTGTTGGAGAGATCGTCATTACAGAGTCCATGGTGACTGCGTCTCCTGACCTGAAGGGCTGCACCTTGATATCTTCTCTAAAAATGCGCGTCAGCTCCGCAAGCTGACGGATGAATTGCAGGATATCTCCATGTCCCTGCGGATGATTCCCATGTCAATACCTTCAAAAAATGAACCGTATTGTCCGCGACATGAGCAAAAAGCTGAATAAGCGTGCTAAGCTGACGCTCATCGGTGAGGGCACAGAGGTGGACAAGACCATTGTGGACAGCATTGGCGACCCCATCATGCACATGATTCGCAACGCCATGGACCACGGCATTGAGGCAACCGAGGAAGAGCGCATTGCTGCCGGAAAGGACCCGGTAGGAGAGATCGTCCTCTCCGCGCAGGACACCGGCAGCGAGGTCATCATCATGATCAAAGATGATGGCCAGGGCGTCAATGACGAGAGCGTGCTGAAAAAGGCCATTAAAAACGGCTTTGCCGCACCGGACACCGAGTATTCCCACCGGGATATTCTGAACTTTTTGCTGATGCCGGGCTTTTCGACCAACACAGAGGTCACGGAATACTCTGGGCGCGGCGTAGGAATGGATGTGGTGAAGAAAGTGTGGAGGAGCTGGGAGGCAATGTCTCGATTACAAGCGAGCTTGGTAAGGGAATGACCACCACCATTCGCATTCCCCTGACCATGGCAATCATGGACGGCATGGAAGTATCTGTAGGAGATTCTATTTTTTACCATCCCCATTAACAACATCCGCCAGAGCTTCAAGGTGTCCAGAACCGATATCCTGCGCGATTCCATGGATGGTGAAATGATCAAGCTGACTGACCGATACTATCCCGTTATTCGGGCCAAAGATTTTTACCATCTTCCCGGCGGCACAGATGCGATCGACGAAGGCATCCTCCTATGGCTGGAGTCCGGGGATCTTTCCTATTGTCTCTTTGTGGATGAGCTTTTAGGAGAGCAGCAGATTGTTGTAAAGCCGCTCCCCTCCTATATCAACAATTTCAATGTAAAAATTATGGAATCATGGGCTGCAGCATCCTGGGTGATGGCAATATCAGCATTATTCTGGATGCGGGCAACCTATATACCGCTGCGCAAAGCGCATAGCCGTTACAAAGGAGTGAATGGAAGTGAACGCAGTGAAGGAGCCAGGCCTGCTTGATGCGGAAGAAGATCAGATCCTCTCTCCGGAGGACGAGAGCAGCTGTCAAAAATATCTTATTTTGTAATTGATAACCTAAGGCTTTGCGTCGACGTAAAGTATGTGGTGGAAATTCTCAACAATCATTCCGCCACCTATCTTCCGATGATGCCGGACTACATACGCGGCATCTTCAATATGCGGGGTCAGATTATTCCAGTATTGGATATCCGGCTGCGGCTGGGCAAGGCAGCGAACGAGGCTGACGCTTTGTTAGTCGTACTCAACTTCGACAATACCCAAATTGGTATTCTGGTGGATGCCGTCGACCAGATGATTGAAATCCCCAGTGAAGACATCTTGCCCGTACCATCTCAGAGCTCTCAGCAGCTGGTTTCCGGTATGTGTACCATTCCCGATGGTTCTGGTACTATGCTGGTTTTGGATTGCGAACGTTTGCTAAGCCATGAGTATTGAGGCAAACGCTGGTCACGCAGGGAATTCCTTTTCCCCATGCTGATTTCTGACGCGGACTTTCAGCGTATGGTGACTTTTATCAAGTCCAACTATGGAATTGATCTGTCCCACAAGCGCCAGCTGATCACCGGCCGCCTGTCTCCAACCATCCGCAAGATGGGCTATTCCAGCTTTTTCTGATTTCGTGACACATCTGCTGGAGAAAAAGGACGCTGATGAAATCACGATGATCCTGAATAAGCTGACAACCAACTATACGTTTTTCATGCGGGAACAGGAGCATCTGGAATATTTTCGGCAGAGAATTATCCCTGACCTAATCCGCCGCCATCAAAGGACAAGGTCTTGTCGATCTGGAGCGCCGGCTGCTCAAGCGGAGAAGAGCCCTACAACATCACCATGTATCTCTTTGACTATCTGGGTACACAGGCCCGGCAGTGGGAAACCCGCATCCTTGCCACGGATATCTCAGCTAATGCCCTGACATCCGCCAAAAAGGTATTTATGAACTTCCCGAAACGATGCCCACAGACTGGAAGCGCAAGTATTTCACAAAAGAATCCGGACGGCACCTATACCGTGGTTCCGTCCGTCCGGGATAATGTGATTTTCCAGACCTTCAATCTGATGAACCCCATCAATTTCCGCCGCAAGTTCGACGTCATATTCTGCAGAAACGTCATGATCTATTTTGACCAGCCCACCAAGGACGCCCTTGTGGGGCGGTTTTACTGCAACGGTTCCTGGCGGCTATCTGCTGATCAGCTATTCAGAAAACCTGAGCCAAAACTCTCCCTATCACAGATTGACCACAGCGACATTCCAGAAATAACCGAAGGAGGTCCAACATCTCGGCTATGACCAGCAAAAAAGTTCATGTTATGGTGGTAGATGACTCGATGGTGGCCCGCAGTATGATTATCAGGGGGCTATCTGCACACCCAGGGATCGAGGTCGTCGGCTATGCCATCAACACATTGGATGCAAAGCTCAAAATTCCCAAGTTGAATCCCGATGTCATTACCATGGATGTGGAGATGCCTGGCAAGAGCGGAATTGACTTTTTAAAGGAGTATCTCCTCAGCATCCGATCCCTGTGATCCTTGTCTCATCGCTGAATTTGAAGGTGTTCGATGCTCTGGACGCCGGCGCGGTGGACTTTGTACGCAAGCCTGCCTCTCAGGACAACATGGATGCCTTTGTCACCGCGCTGACACAAAAAGTCCTGATCGCATCCGCCGCCAAGGTTCGATCCGTTCCGGCCGCGGCGGGAACTTCCCCCCAACGCAGCTCTCGTCCCCCTTCTCCGCCCCTCTTGGCCAAGCTCCAGCTCTGGACCAGGTTCTGATTGGTTTGGGAGCGTCTACCGGTGGAACGGAAGCGACGTTGGAAGTTATGAAGCGGCTGCCGGCGGACATCCCAGGCATGGTCATTGTACAGCACATGCCGCCCGGCTTTACCAAAATGTATGCTGACCGGTTGAACCGACTATGCCGCATGGAAGTTCGGGAGGCCCAGAATGGGGATGAGCTCCATCGCGGACTCGCTTTGGTGGCGCCCGCTGATTTGCAGGCGCGTGTAGTCCGCATTGGCAGTAAGTATACCCTCTCCTGTATGCCAGGTGAAAAAGTGAGCGGCCATCGCCCCTCTGTGGATGCGCTCTTCCAGTCCATGTCGGAAGTAGTCCAATGCCGGATGGTGGGGATTATCATGACCGGAATGGGGCAGGACGGAGCCGCCGGCCTGCTGGCCATGCGGAAAAAGGGGGCTTATACTATCGGGCAGGACAAAGAATCCAGTGTTGTATACGGAATGCCGGCAGTCGCCCATGAGATTGGAGCCGTCTGCATCCAGGCATCCTGTGAAAATATCGCCGGTGTTCTAATCCGCCATTTGAAATTGCTGCGATGATGCGCAGGTTCTTTGAAAAAAACACAGACGGAATTTGTAGGGACAGGCACCCTGCAAATTCCGTCTGTTTGTCTCAATAAAATTTCCTCTGCATTCTTATCTTTTCAGTCATGATGACGATATAAACAATAAGTGATTTTATTGGGCATCACATATCACATGGATATGAAACGGAAAGGTGTGAGATATCATGCTGACTTCTTCTGGCGGCGTCCCCCCATCAGTCCCCAAGAACATATTATCCCGGCGTCAGGCAGGGCTCTGCAGCCAGGCCTCATATGGACCGCAGCCATGATTCTGTGTCATTTTCCGTCTGCGTGAACGGCGAGGACACCTTCCACAGCTTGGTCAGCCGCCTCTCTTGCGAGGTGCGGACTGCCACAACAACTGGTGATATCCATACTCTTCATCAGGCGGTGGTCTCTGGTGACTATACCCCGGACCCGATGGCCATTGCCGGGAAAATACTCTTTTTGATGGGAGGCTAACCGATGGAACAGCTCTTCCGTTCCTATTTGGAACTTCTGCGTTCCATAGTCAGCAATCTGGAGCGGCTCACCAAATTGGTGCATCGCAAAATCGAGGTTGCCCAAACAGATGACCTGGAGGCGCTGCATGAAATTTTGAACGAGGAACAGGCATTGGCCCTGGCATTTCGCGGTCAGGAGCAAAAACGTCTGAACCTTCTCCAGGAGCTGGGCCTGTCAGAGGTCCCTCTTGGGCAGCTGGCTGCGTATTTCCCTGCTGAAATGAAAGATGCGGTGCGCCAAACAGCCGCCGAACTAACGGAGCAGTATCGCGCTTATCGCAATGGTGCCCAAGTGGCCCGAGGCATTTTGGAGCACAACCTCCGCGAGGTCGACCGGGTTCTTGCAGCCCTGAACGCCGACTCTACCGGAAGTTCCGCGCCTGTGCCCCAGGCTCTATCTGCAAAGACAGATTTCCGAGTATAAGCAATCATGTTCCGCTGCGGCGGATCAGTTTTGAGGAGTTTTACGATGAATTGATTGGTACATTTGGTTCTTATACCCAAGCCCGGCTGGCAATCTATGCGTCTCAGGCAGGACTGAGTGTCACCGGAAATAATATTGCGAATATCAATACCTTTGGATACACCCGTCAGCGGTTGGAACAGAGCAGCTTCTATGCAGGTGGCGCCGACCGGTATTATTCCTCTTTCGGCGCCCGCACGGGAAATGGCGTGCTGTGTACCGGCGTGTCCCAGCTGCGGGACCCCTATCTGGACATCCGCTACCGCAGCCAAATGTCCAACGTGGGCGCCATGGACGCCAAGCTGGGCGGCCTGGAGGGAATCCAGGCGATTTTGGACGAGGTAAGCGACGGTGAAGACGGCTTTGGCATCATCAGCGCGCAGCTGGACAAGATGTACGACGCCCTTCAGCAGCTGACAGATCAGACCGGGCACGACGTATATGACACCCCTGTTCGTGCCGCCGCGGACGCACTGGCCAAGCAAATCAACTCCTATGCCAACAGACTCAGTGAATTGTACAATAATACCTTGGCCGGCTACAAGCAGGATGTGGAGACCGTTAACAATATTCTGTCGAATATCCGGGAGCTGAATGCCTCCATCCGCAAAAAAGTGAGATTCACGGCGACAATGCTTTGGAGCTTCGGGACGAACGCAACCTGCTGATCGACCAGCTCTCCGAATACATGAAAATCGACGTAGTCTACACCGAGGAGGATATCGGCGCGGGTCAAACCGTTGAAAAGCTGACGATCCGCCTGGGGAACGCCAACCCTGACGCTGATGTGACGACGGACTCCACACTACTGGTGGACGGCACCTACGCCGCCCAGTTTTCCATAACCCAGGTCCCACAGCCCAATCCCAACTTTGATCCCACCAAGCCCCCAAATGGAGTTGATAACTTCCAATACCTGAAGCCGGATGGGAGCGGGACCAATAATGCGAACCTGGCGCAACTCATCGACAGCCCCAACTTTGATCTGACCGTCTCCGAACTGCGGGATATCAATGGCCGTATCCAGTATACTATGGAAAAAGGTCCTTTGGAGACAATTACGAAAGCCGAATACGACGTCACCGGCGGTAAGGCCACAAGCGTGACGGACCCTGATACGAATATCACAACCATTACTGTCTTTTACAAAGTCTGGAAATCAATACTATAAGCAGGTGTATACCAAGACTCCCTCCGAGGCTGTGGCTCTGGATGACAATGACCTTTACGGCGCTCTCCAATCTGAGCGGGAGCTGCTGACGGAGGCTGGGGAGTATTCCACCGCAGACACCATTGCAAAGACTGATGAAAACGCCGCCGGCAAGCGTGGAATTCCCTACTATCAAAGGCCCTGGATTCCTTGGCAGTTCAGCTTGCAAGCGCCTTTAACGCAGCCAACCAGGGATTTATGCGGAATGAAAAGGGCGAATATATTGACGAGGACGGAAACCCGCTGGTTCTGGATGGAACCACCCTCACTACAGATATCAAGCTGACGGATAAACAGCTGGAATTTTTGAGGCCAACGGCGATAAGGTGGGCTTCAACATGTTCAGTGTCCGCGGAGACACGGACGATGCCGAGGGAATTACCGCCTCGAACATCTCTGTCTCGGCCACGTGGGCCAGCGGCGAGCAGATTATTTCCTCCTTTGTGCGCCCCAGCAACCAGGATGTCGCCACCACCGACAGCGCGAATATCCTACACATGGTTGCTCTGTTCACCACAAAGATGGATTATCTCCCCAGTGCGGTGGAGCCTGACAGCAGCGATATCCCCTGTTTAACGGGACCTTCGGTGAGATGTGGGACAACATCGGCTCTGTCCTTGGCCATGATATGAAGGGAACCAGCACACTTCTGGACAACTATTATGCTGCCTCCGTCACTCTTGACACCAGCAGAGACTCTGTCTCCGGCGTGGATTTGAATGACGAGGCCATGAATTTGATGCAGTATTCAAAATCCTACAATGCCGCCTGCCGCCTGATGACCACTCTGGACTCCGTGCTTGACAAGCTCATCAACGGTACTGGCATTACAACCTGATAAGGAGGCTGCCCGACCATGATGATCCGATCCACTACCGACGGCGTGTTAAAAGCTATCGCTATAATCTACAGCGGTCCTCCTACACGCTGAACAAAGCGATGAACACCGTTCTGACTGGGCGGAATTTCGATACGTACGCAGCAGACCCCGCCACAGCCGCGCGCTGCTTCCAGATGCGCCGGTCCTTTCAGCGCGCCAACAGCCAATACTCGGTAAGTGAATCTGTGGTTCGCAAATATGACCAGGCCTGGAGCGCCCTTTGGCAGCGTGGTGGATGACATCAACAACCAAAAGACCTCCTCTGCCTATCAGGACATTCTTAACAGTATCAACGATCCCACCGCCTCCGGCCGCAATGCCCTGGGGGCAGTCTCTGACGGAACTTGCAAAAGGGATTGTGCAGACCATGAATGGCCGCTATGGCGATAACTTCATTTTCGCCGGTGCGGATGGGCTGAAGGTTCCCTTTACCTGGGGGAGAAGACGGCACCCTGTGCTACCGTGGAGTCCCTGTAGACGCCGCAGTACCGGATGTGGCCATGAGCAATGGTGCTCCCCACCCTGAACGATCAGGGGCAGTATGATCCCGCCGGGACCAACTATCTCCTTGCCGGCGAGGTAAAGACCATCAGTGTGGACGATTATGAGGCGGCAGTCAAGGCCGGAAATGCACCCACGGTGCTGCGGGACACCACCGGTGCCGGACAGCTTGTGGATGCGGATGGAAATATCAGCACAACGGAACGCTATTATCTGGTGCTGGACACCTCAGAGACCATCTCCAAAGGCCGATTATGAGCAGGCGGAGAAGGATCTGGCCGCTCTGGACTATCTCTCCAAGAGCGAGGCGAAGTACGCGGATCTGGGCTTGGGCCTACAGGAGGACAGCGAGACGGGTGAGGTGATCGGTTCCAGCGTATTCAATGTTGCCTTGCAGGGCATCAATTTCCTGGGCTATGGCGTTGACGAGGACGGAGACCCCAAGAACATCGTCTCCATCATCTCCCGGATGGGGCAGATTCTTCTAAACTGTGACGCCACCACCGGTGCCTTTGCCGCAGGGGAACGGGATGAATTCCAGCGCCTGGCGGATAAGTTTGAATCATCCGCCGCTCTGCTGCAGGATAAGCACATCGAGCTGGACACCCAGGCCGATTTTCTCAAGAGCAACCAGACTCAGCTGGAGAGCATGGCGTATACACTGGAGCAGCAATTCCTGGGGATCGAGGATGTGGACCCGGCGGAGGCAATTTCACAGCTCTCCTGGGCGAAATACTGCTACAACACAGCTTTGAAGGTGGGGAACGGCATTCTCTCCCAAAGCCTGATGGATTATATCAACATCTGATCCAAAGTGAAGAGTCTTATAATAAAAGGAGCTGAGGCACTGCTATGGGACCGCTCATTGAAATTACAAATGTACCGATTGAAATCGAGATGAAGGTATCCCACGCGAAGCTGGAATACACGCGGGTACGGCGGAGCTGGAAATTTCCAGAGATAACGGCGGTCTGAGCATCAAAAGCCGTCCGATCCGCCTGAATATTGACACCTTTGAAGCCCGCAATTCTGTTGTGCCCACCGCGGTCCGCTCTATCCAGCAAAGCGCGGAGAAGGGCCGGCAGGCGGCCTATCAAGCCACTGCCACCTATGCTCAGCAGGGAGAGCTTCTGCTAAAGACTCAGATTGGCGAAGAACTGGTGACACAGTTTGCGGCAGATGCTGCGGCGAAGGACGTGAAAACCAACATTGGGATTCAGTTTCTCCCATCGGTGGGACCGGAGCTGGATTGGGACCCAGGTGAGGTCAATATCCGTTTTGAAATGGATAAACTGAACTTTGACTGGCGGGTCAATCAGACGCAGTTCAAATTTACCCCCGGCGACATTGAAATCTCTGTCAAGCAGCAGCCGGATGTGATCATCAAATATATCGGCGGGCCGTTGTATGTACCGCCTTCTGCTGATCCCAATTATGAGCCTGTCGACGTACAGGCGTAAGGGGGAGGCGCCTCATTGAAATTACAAACCAAATATTTTGGTGAGATCGACTATGAGTCTTCGGAGGTCATCCGCTTTCCGACAGGAATGTTCGGCTTTGACGACGAGCACGATTTTCTGCTGCTCCCCTTTGAGGGCAGCGGGCACAGTATGCTGTGTCTGCAGAGCACTGCCACGCCCGCTCTAGCCTTCATTCTGCTGGACCCCTTCTCTCTTTGTCCGAGCTATACGCCCGTACTGCGAAAGACGGAACTGGAGCTTTTTGCTGCGGAGGACACAAGTGCCTTTGTGCTTTTATGTGCTGTGTGCGGTGAAAAACCCGGTGGCAGCCAGCACGGTCAATTTAAAATGTCCTGTGGTTATCAACCCCAAAACCAACGAGGCCCGGCAGATTATCATGGAGACGGAAGCCTATGATATGCGGCATCCCCCTGGCGGACTTTGGCCGCGGGAGGAGGCGGCGACATGCTGATCCTGCAGCGCAAGCCCGGTGAATCCGTGATGATCGGTTCCGATATTTCCATCTCTGTCATTTCGGTGGAGGGCGGCCGTGTGCGGCTGGCAATCTCTGCGCCGGTGGAAGTACCCATTTTGCGCAGTGAGCTGATTGCCGCCGCCGCTGTCAATCAGATTCTGCGCGTGAGGAATCCGACCCTGCCGCCTTGCTTGATCTGTTGAGCGGCCCTCCACCGTCTTCCCCCTGAAAAATGGACCATATTTTTGTAAAGGAGTGTGTTTGCATGTTAGAATCCATCGCGGGTGCAGCCATGGATATGAGCGCCGCGCGGTTTTCCGTGGAATACTCCATGGCGGTAACGAAAAAGGTGATGGACACCCAGGAGCTGGCCGCCCAGGAGTTGCTGGAAATGCTGCCGGCCGCGCCGTCCATGGGACAATATATTGACGTCTACGCCTGACCAGAAACAAGAAAAGTCATGGGACAATCCCATGACTTTTTATTCCTCCCAGCCATATGTAAGCTGTTCTTTTTTCTATCACGCGATCATGCGCCTGCTCCACCAGCAGATCAATATTCCCCAAGATTCCTCTATGGTAGCCTGGTACAAATTCCCGCAGGCAGGTGGAAGTTCCTTTTCCTCCGCCACCTGGGCATGATGGCATATCTTTTTCAGGATGCGGGCAACGTTGTTCCTCCTGATCACAAGCCCCGTTCTTGCAAGGAAAATTGGGCCGGATAGGATTCCATTTCTCTGTGCATATTCCAGCAATTCTGCCTGTAAACATTCCGGGATATGCAAAAGCTGACGAGTGCCTCCCGGCGCAATGACCACCTTTTTTCTTTTGAACTGCCTCCACGCTCAGGCAGACAAGCTCCTGCACCGTCATACCCGTGCAGGCGAAAACCTTGATTAGCAGATAGGCCCGTTCATCCCCATGATTTTTGCGGTCTGCAAAAGGCGCAGATATTCCCTCGACAGTTCCGGCCTGACATGGGGTTCCGGTTTTTCGACCCGCCCCTGCAAATGCCGCTTATCGCAGAAGTCCAACAGGCTATTGGCCGTGGAAATACTGATATTGGCGGACCGGACAGCATAGCCACCGCGCATCAGTTCCTCCGCCACTGGGCCAGCGTGTCCTGTTCGATCTGCTTATCCTCAGGCAGATAGTCATACAGCTGTTCCAGATGGTGTCGATACGTTTTCAGAGTTCCTTCCCGTACTCCTTTTCCCGGAGAGCCTCCAAAAACTGATTGATCAGATCCTGTGTCAGCGTCAGCGTGAATATACCCGCCGTACTATTATTTTTCATATCCATTCTATCTTCCCACTAAACGCCGGCAATGCCTGCGGACCCCTCAGGGGTCTCGCGCCGATTTCCTACGCCCTGTGAAGCAAAAGCTGGTTCTCCACGGATGGGTGTGATGCAGAGGGGCGGGAAAACCGCCCCCTCGTGTTGCCTCTCCTGCGGCACCGCCTGAAAGCTTTACCGCTGCTTCCCGTGAGGCCCAGCTGTTATGCGGCCGACCGCTGCATTACTGCAGCAGCTGCAGCACACCCTGGGGGACCTGATTGGCCTGGGCCAGCATGGCCTGAGCGGACTGAATCAGGATGTTGTTCTTGGTGTAGGACATCATCTCCTCGGCCACGTCCGTGTCGCGGATGGTGGACTCGGCGTCGGTGATGTTCTCCGTCATCACAGAGAGGTTGTTCTGGGTGTGCTCCAGACGGTTCTGGGTAGCGCCCAGAGTACCACGGGTCATAGATACGCTGTTGATCGCTTCCTTGATCACGTTCACGGCCTCGGCCGCGCCATCCTGGGTGCTGATGTCCACGTCGGCAATGCCCAGGGCGGCGCAGTGCGTATCCTCCACGGACACCTTCAGCTGGTTCCAGCTGTCGCTGGTGTCGCCGATCTGCAGCGTCAGGCCGGTACCCATGATGGGATCGCCCTTGGCAGCGTCCACGGTGGACACGCCGATGTAGCTCGCCAGCTTATCCATGGTGGTCATGTCGGTGGAGTCCTCGGCGGCCTGGAGCTGCTGGAGGCTGATCTTGCCGCCGTCGCCAGCCTTATGGCCCACAGAGAAGATACCGTTATCCTTGGCAGCCTCCGTGAGCTTGCTGGCGGCCAGTTCGTCAAAGTCAGCCTCCTCACCGGTGAGGTGGGTCAGGTCAATGACGTTCTCCGCGCCCGCAAACACACTGTCCTTGCCCACAGCAAAGGTGTAGGTGGTGTCGCCCAGAGTGACCTGGGTGCCGTCGGTCATCTTGCCGGCCAGATCCAGCACCGTGTTAGCCAGCTGATCCTTAGCGCCGGCCTTGGTGGCCACCACGTTAACGGTGCCCACATTGATGGTTCCGCTTGTGCCGGTAGTATAGGCGTCCGCGCCGTCAACTGCATTGCCGGCGGCAATAGCGACTGTATCGCCACCAGGAGTCTTCACAGTGATGTTGGTGACTGCGGGGCATCGGCACCGGCGGTCTTTGCGGTCAGAGTCATACCGGCCGTATCGCTACCGCCCACGGTAAAGAGATCCTTCAGGTCGGCATCTGCCTCGATTGCAGTCTTGAGGGCATTAAAGGTATCAGCAGCAGAAGTTCCACTGTCGAAGGTCACACCCTTCTGTTGGGTCTTGCCGTCTGCGTCGGTGTATTCAATGGTGACAGTCGCTGCTTGGCCGCCGGTAGTCGCGGTCTGAGTCAGGGCACCGGTGGTATAAACAGCCGCCGTGGCAGCCACGGTATTGCCGGTCACGCCCTCGAAGCTGACGTCATAGTGGGCATTGATGTCCTTGTCAGCAGCCTTGTCGGCAGTGAAGACAATTTTGGAGCCCTCCACCTTAGCGGTGTAAGCAACACCATCCAGGGTGACCGTGGAGCCATCATACAGGGCGGCCAGGGCTTTAGCGTCCAGCTTGTCACTCCCTTGGCCAGATTCTGTACGTCGCCGGTGGCATTTACAGTCTGGCCGCCAACTTCCAGAGTAAAGGTATCAGTACCGGGAGACGACATGGCTCATGCCGTCCAGGTCCACGGAGAAGGTGGGCAGCTGATTGGTCTTGCTGTCGGCCTCCAGCAGGGTGTTGGTGCCAGCCACGCCGGCGGTTCCGCCAGCGGCCTCAGGCAGCAGCAGGCCCTTGATGCCGGCGGCGTCCAACTTCTGATAGGCGGCCTTGACAGAACCGTCGCTCAAAGAGCCGTCCAGCAGCTGGATGCCGTTGAAGTTGGCGGAATCCGCAATCCGGTCGATTTCAGAGCGGAGAGTCCACTTCCTTTTGCAGGTTGGCCCGGTCCACGTCGTTATCATAGGTGCCGTTGGCGGACTGGTTGGCCAGGTAGACCATGCGGTTGAGCATGTCCTGGACCTCCTGCATGGCGCCCTCGGCGGTCTTCACCAGGGAGATACCGTCCTTCACGTTCTTCTGGGCGGCGTCCAGGCCGGTGATCTGGGCACGCATCTTCTCAGAAATGGCGAGGCCTGCGGCGTCGTCGCCAGCCCGGTTGATCTTGTAGCCGGAGGACAGCTTCTCCAGGTTCTTGGACAGGGCGGAGGTGTTGTTGGTGTAGTTGCGGTAGGCGTTCATCGCCATAATATTGTGCTGAATACGCATATGATAAACTCCTTTTTCATGATCCGGACAACTCCTTTTGTCCGGTCCGTTGGTGGTTGGGGGACCTTTCGCGCCGCGCCGGCCGGTCATGGCTCGTCAGCCCCCGCGCCCGCCTCTCCACGGCCATGGATAAAGCGGACGTGCGGTTTCTCTGGAACCGCTACATCATATTTATCGGCTGTTTTTGCAAAAACTAAGTCGTTTTGCAAATTTTTTGCTCTGCGGCCTGGCGGGTTTGCCTCTTTCGTTTTTCGGGAATACTGACACACGCCGGTTTCCCCGGTGAAAGGAGGTCTTTATGTCCGCTACATTTTCTCAATTCTGCACCGCCTCCCAGGCGGGCTACAGCGCCCTGCGGCAGTGCATTGACCTGTGCGCCCGACAAGAGCGCAGCTATGAATTTCCTGACTGCCTCATGCCGGATGGCTGCGTCCCGGAGCGGGCCCTGCTGGGCTTTTCCCGTCAGCGGGACGGCAGCTATCTGCTTTACTGGCGGCCCGCCGTGGACTATCACGGGGCCAGCCGGGTTCTGACCGCCCTCTTTCGCCGGAATCTCTGGCGTTTCCAGAGCTACGAAACCTTGTCGGAACGGCTCTCCTCTCTGCGATGGGAGCTGGGCCGTCCCACCGCGGCAGCCGCAGCGGGGCAGGACTGGCCGGAGCCGTGTGTGCGCTTGACCCATGACCTGAGCCAAAGGGTGCTGGGCCAGGACCGAGCTGTGGAAGCTACCGCCTTTCGGCTGTACAGCCATCTTGCAAAACGGGAGCCCGCCCGGCCCCTGTCCCTGGTGTTTTACGGCCCTACAGGGGTGGGTAAGTCGGACTGGGCAAGGCCCTGGCCCCGGCCCTGGAGCGCTGCCGGGGAGGGTACTAATCCATCTGGACGGAGCTGAACACCTTCACCCAGCCTCACTCCGTCCACCGTTTGACCGGCGCGCCGCCGGGCTACGTGGGCTATGAGGACCAGCCCATCCTGGAGGCAGTGCGTCGGAATCCCCGGACAGTGTTTATGTTCGATGAGCTGGAAAAAGCCCACCCGGAGGTTCTCAAAGTGTTCATGTCCATCCTGGACGAGGGACGCTGCACCGCTCACCGGGCAGATGAGGCAGGGGAGCGGGAGCTGGATTTCCGGCGCTGCGTCTTTGTCTTCACAACAAACGCCGATCTCTCCCCTTCCGGTGCGCGGCCCCTGGGCTTTTCCTGCCGGGGAGAAGCCGTTTCCCAAGGCGAAAAAAAATCCGCCACGCCAGCAGAGCTGGCGGAGCGGCTATTTCAGGAGAACGAAGAGGCCCGGCAGGCCATGGTGCGTCAGGGGGTCCTCCGGGAGATTGCAGGGCGGTTCAGCGCCTTGATCGGTTTCAGCCCCTGGACGCCGCGGCGCGGCTGGCCATCGCCGCCAAGCAGATCATCTCCCTAGGGCAGGAATTTGGGCTGCGGATCATCCAGGTAGACCCGGTCACGGTACGCGCTCTCTCCCCTGAGCGGGAAGCTCTGTCCGTCCGCTCCATGACCGGGTGCTGGAGGGTGTGCTAACGCCGATCTTCGCCCAGGCAGCGCTAAACGGACACGGCGCGTTCCGTCTCACCGGCGTTCCCCCGGTTCCTGCGGCTGATCCCGGCCTATCCCACCACCTCCTCCACGGTGCCTGTAGCCGTGTCCAGCCTATAAATGCGGCTCTGGTCAGAGGAGAGGAAAGCTGCCTTCCACCACGTTGGTATCGGTATCCTCCGCTGTCGGTACACACACTCACTGGAATGCAGGGATGCCGTTGATCAGCGCCATACCATCCAGTGCGTAAATCCGGTAATCCTCCATGGAGCTGCCCTCCAGCCCAAGAAGGGAGGGCGGCAGCCCCCGGACATAGTCCAGTGCTTCCTCCATCGTCATTCCCTCCGGCGCAGGCGGGTCTGTGATCTCCCCCTCCGGGGTGTCCGTGACGACGGTGCAGCTCCCCGCCGCCCAGGTCAGCCGGAGGAGCATGACCTTGTCCGCCTCCGCCGCACGGTGCGCCAGATTCACATCTCCTGACACTACGCTGAAATCCGGGGCGTCAGCCCTGACCAGCGCTCCGTCCACGATGTCGAAGCCCAGGTCTGGCGATGTCAGCAACGCTGTGTACGCTGAGACCAGCGTCCCGGCGTCGGACAGGCCCTCGTAACGGTAGCCAACGGCGTCGGCGGTAGTTTCCATCTCCGGCGCTGTGCCGTCGTCCGTTCCGTTGGTTGTGTCTGTATCAGCATCCGTGCCGGCGGCCGCCAACACCTCCTCCTGATACACGGAAACGCCGTCCGACATCACTGGCAGCGCTATCACGTCCACTCCGCCGATCCGGTATTCCTCAGGAGGGTCGATGCTTTGCTCTCCATCCGCAGCACCGTCCCTCCGCATCCAAAAAACTGCCGCGCCTGCGGCTGCCACAATCCCCACGGCGGCAAGGATCGCTTTCTTTCGTTTCAACTGTTCTCATCCTCCATGTTGATGGCTCCCATCCCCACGCTCTGTGCCGTCATACGCAGGCGATGGTGACGGAGTCTCCGTCCTTGAGAACCTGCCGGAAGCCGCATTCCGCGCCGTTCACCTCCAGACGGACTGGGCGCTCCAAATGGTCGAAATCCAGTCCGGAAAATTTCAGCAGATCCATCAGATAATAGGGTGTCCCCTCCTCTTTCCCGTCCAGATGAAGCGGCTTTTCATTCAGCACGATATCCAGGGGCTTCGGACTCACCGGAGGTGCCGCCGGCTCTGCCGGGATCTCCGTTTCGGGAGTGGGGGATTCCAATGTCAAAATTACATCCCCCGTTCTAGCTGCGTGTCTGCTGGCGCCTCCCGATTGTTCACCAGCGCACGGACGGGCCTTCCCAGCAGCTCTGCAAGCGTCCTGGAGGCATCCGCACCAGAGCGCGCCGGAACGAAGCTGATCTGGTCCCCTGCGTGAACCACCGCAGTAACCGGCGCGTCTTCTTCGTTGAGTCTCAAAACAGCCGGTGCCGCCGGCTCTCCCCGCAGAACCACACGTCTACCGTCCAGCGTGACGGAGAGACTCTTCCTGACCTTCCAAGAATGTCCTCGTACGTATAGCCATTCATCAGCAGAATGTCCCGCAGTGTGAGTGTACCACTGCGAAACAGCTTTGCCGGCTGCCCGTTGAGCATCACCAAATAGCTGTCATTCAGCAAGCCAAGCCCAGCAGAGACGGCAATGCCAAGCGGCGTGGCGTATTCCGGATGATCCAGGTCAAGCTCCTCGGAAAAGGCGCTCTTGGCGTAATGATTGCCTGCCGTGGACACACGCCTTTCCTCCATGCCCAGGCACTGTGCCACCTCCTCCCGCAGCCCCTTCAGCCTGCTGCCGCCGCCGGCTAGGAACACCGCCGAAGGCGCCGCCCATTCACACCGCTTACCTGGGCGGCAATCGCTTCCGCGAGACGTCTCATAGGCTCCTGAATCACTTCATAAACGGCTGCATAGGAGCTGGTGTTCTCCACCCCCAGAATATCGGTGTAGTGGAGATCAGCCCCGTTCCACAGGTCTCGTTTGATTTCCTCCGCCGTCCGGAAGTCCACCAGAAACGCCCGCATCAGCGCCTCTGTGATCTCATCTCCCGCCAGCGTCACCATGGTGTAGCCAACCACGCTCCCGTCCCGGCAAACCGCGATATCCGTGGTGCCGGCGCCGATATCCACCAGAGCCAGATTCAAAAGACGCAGCTCGGCTGGGATCGCGGCATTCATCGCGGCGATAGGCTCTAGCGTCATGCTGGCCACTTGCAGCCCTGCCAGATGCATGGCCGCATACAGGCTTTCCACCACCTCTCCGGGCAAAAAGGTTGCCACCACATCTGCCTCCATGGTCTTACCGCCATGCCCCAGCAGGGTGGATAAGGGATATCGGTCCAGGCGGTATTGCGCAACCGTATAGCCCACCAGAAAAAACTGGCGGCGATTCTCCTCGTCCATCTGCAGCGCTGCCTCTGCCGCGGATACCGCGCCAGTCTCCAGCTGGCTGATCTGCTCCGGGGTGATGGCCTGCCCATCCGGCAGTTCCAGAGCAAAGGTTCCGCTTTGGGTCCGCAGCGCACGTCCAGCTGCTGCCACACAGACCTTTTCCAGATGGACCTCCAGCTGTCTTTCCAGCCGTTCCGTCACGATGCGCGCCAAATCCGCCACCTGCTGGATGTTGTCAATCTGCCCATCCATCATGGCACGGCTTTTATGCTCTTCCATTTCGATGCCCAAAATCTTGAGCCGGTCTCCCACGGTCCTTCCCACAACGCCCACCACGCTGCGTGTGCCAATGTCCAGAGCGAACACGAGATCGGTATCCTGCGCTTGATATTCCGCCATACAGGCAACGCTCCTTCCTTTTGGCCTCACAGATGAATGGCTTTGAATGCTCCCCTCAGGCCCTCCAACAGTGTTTCCCTGGTAAAGGGCTTAAACAAAAAAGCCCTTTGCACCCAGCGCGGCAGCGCGGTCGATCATATCGTCATAGGCCATGGAAGATACCATGAAAATATTGGCTTCTGGGTAGTGTTCCCGCAGCTTTTTACAGGTTTCCAGGCCATCCATTCCCGGCATGACAATATCCAATGTCACCAGATCTGGCTTCATCGTGCCATATTGCTCCAGCGCTTCTTCGCCGCTCCGGCAGTAGCCGATAATCTCGATGTCACTGCCCTCAAGCATTTTTTTTCATCTCCGCGTAGATCACGCGGGAATCGTCAACCACCATGATCCTATACTTGGCCATGCATGCTCCTCCTCAATAAATCATTCACGACTTCGGCCGTCCAGGAAAACGCAGCTAATTCCTGTTCATCACTGATAAAATAAACGGTACTGAGTGAGGTATCCTCGCCCAGCCCCGTGGGGTTCGGTGAGGCTTCATACCGCGTCGGAAAAAAAGCGCGCAGTTGTCTCAGTCGCCTTGTAGAGTTCAGAAATAAATCTGCCGCACAAAATATTAAAGAATTCCATTGCGTATTCTTGCGCCTCTCCCTCTTCCGGCTCGCTTCCAAGCATGTTCCGGGCCAGACGGGAGAGCATGCGGGGTTCCGCAAGAAAGCGCAGCTTCATGGGGAAGTCTCCTCTACAAAACCATAGATCGCATCTATGTCTCTTTCCCTTGCAGTATGTTCCCAAGCGGGATGATGCTGCAATTGAATTCCTGCCATCAGCTCTATAATTTCGCAGACCAGAGTTCCGGCCATTTGATTGACCCAGTCGCAGTCACATACCGCCTCCAAGGTTTCCTCCTCCATCTGATAAGCTCCTCAGTGGAGCTCCTTCAATTCGTCCGTCTTAGTATCATACGCCACTTTACAATTCCTACGAACGGTTGTTGCTGTCCAGATGGCAGTTTGCACCTCCAGACTTGTGACCGGATAAATGACCTCGCCTTCTATCCGGCATTTGAGAGGTCCGGTACCATTGGCTGCAGCCGCTCTCTCCGCTTTGTCAGCTGCTGTTCCTTAATTCTTAACACCGACCAGCGCATGCGCGCTTTGGCCAGTTTTTCACTGATTCCTTCCATGCCCTGCTTTTGTTCCAGATATGCAAGCTCCTGATCCAGGTGCCTTTTTCGTGACTGATGGTACACAAATCCTCTTTGATATCTCGCAGCTCATTTTGCACATAGGGCAAGATCCCCAGGGTAAGCTCCGTCTTTCTTCCGGACTGTGCCCCAATCATATGCGCTTTGATAGAGACTGCGGCGGTCAGCGCTCCGCCAATGATGCTGCCTCTTCCGCTGGTCACATCAATCGAACCGTCGCTGAAGATACGGGAGGCCATGATGCAATCCGCATAGATGTCCCCTTTCGCATAGACGGCACAGTTTTCCAGATAGCGCACACGGACACATCCATTACTTTTCAGCAGAGCCCTGCCGTCCCCCACCACGCCGCGGGCAATGACCAGGTCGCCGCCCGCTTCCACTGTGGCCGCTTCTACCAGTCCATCCACGGTCACTGTGCCCTGCGCGTGGACGGTAAAGTTTTCCCGTACATCCCCGCAGATGTGGACATCTCCGGAAAAGTCGATGTTCCCGGTGGAATAATCCACATCACCCTGGATTTCCAACAGTGGGCTGACCTGAAATGCCTCATGCGCAAATGTCAGATGTCCGTCCCGTGTGGCAATCAGCCGCAACCCATCCTCCGTCACCGCAGTGTTCTTTCCGGCGGGAATTTTTGCTGCCCGCACAGGTTTTGGCTCCACCACCTTGCCGTCTACCCGCAGCCCGGCCTCCCCGGGCTGCGGCAGGGTAATATCACAGATGACCGCGTCTTTTCAATCAGCTGGACATAGTTCAGCGCGCGGTAATCCGCCACACCGTTCTCATCCAGCTTGACCTCATGAGAGAGCTCGCGGATAACGCTCTGTTATGCTGCCGCTCACGCCCTCCACAGGGGCGTACCAATGGCAATCGGCACCAATTTAAAATACTGCGGTTCCTGGAAAATACACACCATGGAGGCCGGGTCAATGCCCGTGGTGACACCGCTTTCCTCCAGTGCCTTGCCAATAGCCTCACCGCGCAGTTTCCCTCCCCCATCGGCGGAAACACAAAGCTCCATGCGGCCATTTTATCTTTGGACAAATAGATGCGGCATGCCGCATCTATGGACCCACTTCCGTTGTTTCCCGCCTTTTCTATCACTGCAAGGCGCTTTTGGGCATCCTTCTCCAGCATTACCATGATCCGTACACGCTCTTTCTCCAGCGTCTGCGCGTCCATGTGCAGGTCCTCTATTTGTTTTCCCGTGGTCAGGGAAAGCACCGGCGGCAGGTCATTTCCGGCCCACTGGCGCCAGACTTCGAGCAGGGCTCCTTCAGCTCGGAACGCACGGCGGTACTTTCCGCCGCGACAGGGCCCATCTCCTCCGTCAGGATGTTCTGGCTCGCTTCTGCCTGCTCCGCAGGCGGAGGCGTTCCGTCTCCGCACCTTTTGTCAAGGAGCGGAGGAATGCTCCGATGTTCCATTTTGCCATCACAAATTCCCCTCTTTCCATGAACAGATTGAGGGCGGTCACTGATTCAACAGCCGGTATAAGAAAATGCCGGAAGGCGGAAGCAGGACCGCCTTCCAGCATATTGCAGGGAATATTCGCGGAAAGGCTGAGCTTAACGCATCTGCGCCGTCATCAAAAGGGAGCCTTAGTATTTGCTGAACGCGTTGGCAGCTCCGCTGGCTTCAGCCGGCTCCTCGCTGCGAAATTCGGCTTTGGCTGCCGCGCCATAGACGTCATCCGTACTGTGCAGCTTGAACTTTGCCAACAGTTCCTTCATCAAAGCCGCCTGGCTGGAGAGCTCCTCGCTGGCTGCCGCCGATTCCTCACTGGTGGCGGAGTTCGTCTGAACCACGGAAGAGATCTGATCGATGCCCTCCCTGACCTGGGCGATTGCCTCGGCCTCCTCCTCGGCCGCCTTGGCAATATCCTGAATCACACCCATGACATTTTCCGCAGCATCCACTGTTTTGTCCAGAGAGTCGGATACCTTCTTCACGATCTCGCTTCCCCTCTGCACAGAGGTGATGGACCGGTCAATCAGCTCCTTGGTCGCCTTGGCTGCCTGGTCCGACTTGGTGGCCAAATTGCGCACCTCGTCCGCCACCACGGCAAAGCCCTTGCCTGCGCTGCCTGCCCGGGCGGCTTCCACAGCGGCGTTCAACGCAAGGATATTGGTCTGGAACGCAATATTCTCGATTGTGGCGATAATCTTCCCAATTTCCTGGGAGGCCCCGGAAATCTCATCCATGGCCTCCACCATTTCTTCCATGTATTTGGCGCTCTCCTCAACCTGACCGCCTGCGCTTTTCGCATGCTCCATGGCCTTTTTCGCTGTTCTTGGCGTTATTCTCGGAATCCGTGGAAATCTCTGAGATGGTGGCGGACAGCTCTTCCACAGCGCTGGCCTGCTCTGTGGAACCCTGCGCCAGTGCCTGGGCACCCGTGGACACCTGGTCGGACCCAGCGGCCACCTGCTCCGCGCTCAGGTCAATCTGTGCCAGCGCATCGCTGAGATTGTGGTTGAGGGTTTTGATAGACTGGAAGACGGAATAAAGCGCGCCCACATACATGCTCTCATCCTTGGTATGGACGTCAAAGTTTCCATGTGCCATCTCTTCCAGCAAACGGCATTCATCGCTGATCACGCCGCCCAAGACCTGCTGACTGGTGCGCAGCGCCTGGCACATGTCACCCAGTTCGTTTTACTCTCGAATTCCACAGGGATATCAAGCTTGCCCTCGCTAAAGCCCATCAGGGCCTTATGTACCTGGGCTGTCGGCTCCACAATGCTTCGAATCAGCTTTGTGGCAATAGCCAGGACGGCCACTGTGGCGATCACCATCACTACGAGGATCACGATCATTGTGATCCTGCTGGACTGCTCCTGCCGGTCAATCGCCTCCTGCTGCGCCGCGCTTAAAGAATCGTCCAGCGTACCGGCAAACGTGGTCAGCTCGTTCAGGCGCGGAGAGCAGGTATTCAGAATCATACTGATAGCCTCATCGCCCCCGACCGCCGTTAATCGCGTCTATGATATTGGGGACCTCTTCAGCCCACACGGTCAAATCCTGAATCAGGGTATCTAAATCACGGTCGTCGAGAGGATAAATCTCTCGCAGTTCCTGGATTTTTGCATCCAGGCTGGTCAAGGTAAAGCTGTTGATATAGCTCTCAATTCTGCATTGCCGTTGCGGTCATCAGGATTCAGCGCCATATCGCGGACGCATCTGGCCGCGACAGTGGCGTCCAGCCGAATGGATGTGATCAGTTCATTGGACCGGATTTCCGTGTTGATGACACTTGTGTAGGCATTTCCCTGCTTAAACAGAAGCACCAGAGTGCTGATAATAATCAGCAGTGAAACAACGATGGTAATTCCGAACCCTAAAATCAAACTCTTTTTAATTTTCATGTTTTTGAGCATGACTGCCACTCCTTCTTCTTTCTTACACTTGTTTTCATCTATATCAATCGGCTGCGCGGTGCGCTCGTTTTTTACACCACATCACCGTATCTTCCCTTTCTCCACATCACCGAAGAGCCGTCCGTCCACCAGCGTCACCACTCTGCGGCGCATAATATTGTTTATATTTGCTAGCGTGGGTCGCCATGATCACGGTTGTTCCCCTGTGATTGATTTCCGTCAACAGATGGAAAATATCCCAAATGTTGTCATCATCCAGGTTTGCTGTAATCTCATCGAGTATTAAAATAGGCGGGCTGTTGATCAGCGCTCTTGCCAGCTCCACACGGCGGCATTCGCCAATGGACATCTCCGCAGGATATCTTTTCCCAGTCCCGGCCATGCCCACCAATCCAATGACCTTTTCAATCCGCGCGTGTAATTGTTTGGCGGATTCCAGCTTTCTTCAACCCGGGCGGCAAGCATTAAATTCTCCTCCACCGTCATCTTCCGGATCAGGGACTGCTCCTGGGGAACCTTTCAAACAGCAGGGTGGTCCGGGTGTAGTTCCAGCGCATCAGCTTTGATAAATCCCTGCCGTCCAGCCGGACAACGCCCTGATCCGGCTTCATTTGTCCTGAAATCAAATCCAGCAGAGTACTCTTGCCCGCGCCGCTGCTGCCGATCACAAATACAAAATCGCCTTGTTCAATCGTCAGGCTCACATCTTCCACACCAAGCTCGATCTGTTTTTCAGTCCAGCCGTGCCTGCCTGCTTGATAATACTTGGTTACATGTTCCAGTGCAATTGTGGGCATATCCATTTTGCTCCAGTCTATTGATCACCGTGCGGGGGCTGCAAACGCCTTGCTCTTGAAAACCACCTTGATTCTGATATAATGTCAAATAACGTCGATATCTGGTGGTGGAATTTTGAAAAGGAAAAACACCAAAAAGCGTACAACCTATCTTCTTTTTGCACTCCTCGCCCTGCTCTGCGTTGGAAGCGCAGAGCTGGCTGCCTGTCGTTTTTTGCCCCCGACCTCTATCAGAAAATTATGTCGCCGGTCCGCCAATGCTTACAGTCTGCCGTGGAACTTGGTGCGCACACAGCCGCAGAAGTCTCCGCCTGGTGGTCCGCTTTGACCGCCCCGGAGGAAGATCTGGCCGATCCCCAGCTTGCGGGGGAACCGGCAATCCTCAGCGAGGGCCCCATCTCCGATCCCTCTCTTACAGAGCTCAAGGAATCGGATGGCAAAGAGGTCCTGACCGGGGAATCATCCCCGTCGTTTATTATAACCAGGGGGATGCGGCCTGGGCGGAGCAGCCATATGGCAGCGACGACATCGGGCACTACGGCTGCGGACCCACCGCCATGGCGATGGCTGTGTCCAGCATGGGAGATTGGGACAGGGACCCCGTACAGATGGCACAGTGGGCTGTGGAGCACGGATACTGGGCAAAGGGCGGCGGGTCCTATCTTTCGATTGTAGAGGGGACGGCGGCAGCCTGGCCTGACAGCCAGTTCCCTTGAGAAACACACCCGCAAGCAGTCCGGGAGGCGCTGCTGTCTGGAAACCTCCTGGTGGCACTGATGGGGCCCGGCCACTTTACACAGGAGGCCACTTCATTCTTCTGCGCGCGGCGTTACACTTTCCGGCACGATTTTGGTTGCCGACCCAAACAGCGAGGAGCGCAGCCTGATGGAATGGGAGCCGCAGCTGATTCTTGACGAGCTCTCTGCCAGTACCGCCAACGGCGCGCCTCTTTGGGTCCTCTCCCCCCGCCGAGACCTGACTCGCTTTCCCGCTTTCTCTGGACATCAGCCCGATGGGCCGGTGTCCAATTTTTTATGATAGAGCGATTTTTCGCCGCCCAGATTCTGATTCAGAATCCTGTCAAGCTCCACAATCTGCTTGAGCAGCCGCCCGTTGAGCGCCACCTGCTCTGCCAACCGTTCTTCTTCCTTCCCTACCGCCGCGGCTCCGTTGAGAAGCTCCGCCAGCTGACGCGCCTGCGCTGGCGCAAGCGCGTCCCGCTGTTCCTCCAGCGCATGGCGAACCTTGCGTAAATTCTCCAGCGGTTCTCTCCACATGGAAAGCAGGATGCGTATGGCGACCTGATCGCCCCGTTCTATCGCTTCTGCAAGCTGCTTCGAGATGTCAAACGCTTCGTTCAGCAACGTGTACATTCGTTTTCCAATGCCAAAGCCTGCTGCAGCTCCAACGCTTCCATACCTCCTACTTCCTCTGTTTTGCGTTTTTTGCCGCCTCACGGAACGCCTCCCGCAGCTCGCCCGCCTTGATTTTTACTCCGATCAGCGGCTCTTTCCGCCTGCCGATCTTTGCGCGTCCCAGCTCATAATGGAAGTATTCATACAACCGGCCCAGGCTGTGGCTGATCTCATATTTCCGGTCCAGCGTGCTGTCCAAATAATCTATAATCTCAATACCGCGCTGCACAGATGCCTCAAACAGCGGATACTCCTTTTTTATCCAGCGCCAGCTCCGCCTGCACCAGCCGCTTGACCAGCTCATCATACAGCAAAAGCAGCAGCTCTTCTTGTGTCATGGTGGCGATGCTCTGTTCCTTGTATTGCTGATAACCCTTCAGATCCATCGTAATCGGCTCACCGCCCTTTTCAATAGCCGCTCATCAAGCCGGCGAAGTAAGAGCTCTGCGAATTCATTTCGCTGACCAACTGCTCCAGCGCTGAAAACTTTGCGGTATAGCGGTCAATCTGGTCGGACATTTTGTCCTGCCACTTCTGAATTTGCTGATCCAGCGCATCCAGCTGCGTCTGAATTGTATTGGAATAGAGCGTGCTGCTGGCCAGCGGGGAACCTGCCTTCTCCACCAGGATTCCCTTGCCGCCCGTAGTCTTTCCGTACAGATCCAGGGGGTGTCTTCAACGCCTGCATCAAGCCATTGGTGGAAGCACCGCTCTCTGTGCTCTTGGTAAAAATATCCCGTACCTTGTCCGGGTCAGTCTCCAGGGTGGCGCGCAGAGTGGTCTCATCCAGAGTCAAGGTCGTCAGTCCGTTGCTGTAGGCCGTGGTAATCCCGGCGGCCTTCAGCGCCGCGCCGTCGCTGCCGGTCATGGAGACAGCGTTGAGCAGGCGGCTGTACAGGGCGGAGAGATCGGAATCGCCAAACAGTAATCCCTGCTTTGCCTTCTCCTCATAGGCGGCAATGGCGGACTCAGACATCCCTCCATATCCTTGTCCGTCAGCGGCTCATAATACGCGCCGCTGGACTTTTGGGCCGGCAGAGTGGAATAGGCGTTCTTGATCTCCGTCACCATGGCATTGTAGTCCTCCACCATGGATCGGATTGCATCCACGACCTTATCTGCGTCAGAGGTGGAGGTAAAGGTCACAGCCTCGGGTCCTCCACCAGAGTCCCCCGCCGCTGCTATGACTTTTCCACTTTCGTCCGTTACATCCGTCTCTGCATAGTTGAAGGTCCCCTTCAAATTTACACTCAGTCCGTCCACGTTGAAGGTATTGCTGCTGCGGGTAATATCCTCCAAAATCTGGCCATTAACCGACATGGAGAGGATCGCATCCTGTCCCTTCTCCTCCGTACCGCCCCCAAACAGGGCACTGGCCAGGCCGTCGCCCATCTCCACACGGCCGGCGGCGCCGCTCTCCTTGGCCACGAACTGAAACTGGTTGGTAGTCTTGGAGTAGTTGACAGTGACGCCCACATCCGCGTTGCCGTTGATCGCAGTCAGTACGCTCTCCAGAGCGGTGTTTTTGCTGAAGCTGCCCACCACCTGGTCGTTGACTTTGAACTCGTACAGAAATTCGCCCTTGTCGTCCACCCGGTAATACTGGCCGTCATCATAGCTCTTGGCTACTTTATGACCCTTGGAATCCACATAGTAGGAATAGGCAGGGGTGTCCTCCGTGGCCTCCACATCAATTTTTTTTTAACCTCGCCCTCGGCTTTTGTCAGGGTAAACTTGCCCCAGTCTGCGTCCTTCAAGATGTCTCCCAATGTCTGGCTAGTGTCGACATAGGTGCTGGCGCCGCTTCCCAGGCCAATCGCCTCGGCCGCATTCCCGGGAGACCGCCATCGTGGACCCCTTCTGGGTCGTCAGCTTCAGGGAAAACGCATCCCGACCGCTGACACTGTTGCGATCCACTGTAATCTTCCCAGCGCCGAAGCTATCATCCAGCCTCTTTTGCAGCTCGTCGAGATACTCCACATTGGTCCATGTATGTCCATCCGCTTTTCGATAGTCGGGCAGGATGATCTTCTTCGTCACACCATCCAGAGTGACCGTCAGCTCCTTGCCGGAGAGATAATCCCCTACGGTGCCGTCCTCATTCACAAGCTCCACACCGGACAGATCCAGGCTCTTGGTGCTCTCGGAGGCGTGAGTCCTAAGGTCTTTTTGATATCCCCGCTGGCCGAGCTGATATAAACATTGTTGCCAGCGCCGCCCTTGTCATAAAATTCAATGCTTTCACCGTTGACGCGCACTCCGATTCTTGTATTTGCATCCACCATCGTGCCGTCCGAGAGCGTCATGGTTTGCTCGCCCAGCTTTTCGTCAATCGCCTTGGCCAGCTCGTCGGCGCTGCTGTAAATATCCAGTTCACCGAAGTCGATGGTATAGGACCGCCCCCCGCCATAGTTAATCGTCAGTGAACCGGAGAGATTGCTCAGCGGCTGCTTCGCTTTCAAATTGATTTGCTCTCCGGAAATGGAGGGCAAATCGCCGCTCCCGCCGGTCAAGCCGGAGACTGTGTAGATTGCCGCCTTGGCCAGCTGCTTGACGCCTAAGATCTGTACATCGCTGTTGGTCCTGCCGCTGGCAGAGATCTTATCCGCATAAGCACCAGCCGTGCTGACCTTCACCGCACTGTCAAAGAAGGCCGTGGACATCAGGTTCGTCGCGGACATATAGGAGGTATATTTATCGGTAAAGGCCGACATTTTTGCAATGATGCTACATTAGGCCTCCTGCTGCCACTCCACCTTGGTCCGCTTTTGCTGCAGATTTGAGATTTTCAGTTGATAGCCGGAGACGGCATTCTCAATCAGAGTTTCCGTGTCAATTCCACTGGCTAGGCCTGAAATGACATTCCGGTGCCGTAAATGCTGCTGGAGCTGCTGCCCACGCTGCTGACAGACGCCATATCCTTTCACTCCTTTGAAAAACCGGGCATTGCCCTCTTATTTATTGACTAAATTTGTCGATATTCTCTATGAGTGGACTTCATAATTCTTCTATTTTTTTTATCGACACATCTCTTCAGAAAAATAAGAGGGAATCTCACAGTTTTTTGCATTGGGAGGCGGAATTCCTTGCCAGAGATTATTACTGTTACCAATCAAAAGGGCGGCGTCGGAAAAACAACCGTCGCCGCAGCGCTGGTCTGCGGCCTTCACCAAAGAGGCGCCCGGGTGCTGGGCATTGACCTCGACCCCCAGGGAAATCTGGCCTTTGCCCTTGGACTGGATATTGGGAGCGGACATACTGTTTATGATGTGCTCACCGGCGCTGCCACGATTCAAGAGGCCGTAATATCCACCCAGTATGGAGATATTCTTCCCTCTGACATCATGCTGTCCACCGCCGAGGTTGCATTTACAGCGCCGCGCCGCGAGTTTATGCTGGCCCAGCAGCTGAATCTGCTCTCAGGTGCCTATGACTTTGTTGTGATTGACACTCCGCCGGCACTGAATATTCTGACGATCAACGCCTATGTCGCCTCAACAAGCCTCATCATTCCCATGGAGGCGGAGGTCCTCAGCCTGGTTGGAATCTCTCAGATTCAAGACACCATAGAAGCGGTACGCCAATCCTTTAACCCGAACCTGAAGGTTCTGGGCATTCTCCTCAATAAATTTAACGCCCGTCTGACTCTCTCTCAGGAGATTCTGGAGCTGGCGGAGGAGGTCGCCTGTCAACTGGACAGCCAAGTGTTTCCCACGAAGATTCGAAGGGGCGTCGGAGTCGCCATGGCTCCGGCTCATGGTCAGAGTGTTCTCACCTACCGTCCTGCCTCTAAGCCTGCCTTGGATTTGCAGAGTATCGTAAGCATTGTGGCGGGAGATCGGTTTCCACTTCCGGAAAAGAGCTGATTGCCGGCCGTTTTTTCAAGATAAAGGAGTATCGCTCATATGGCCTCAGTAAAGGGTTCCAACACCAGCAAAACCGCCCATGTTATGAATCTGCTCAGCAGAAACCGCGGTGCCGAGCCTCCCCTGCCCACAGACGGCGCGGCTGCATCTGCTTTGCCGGAAGACACCCATAGCCCGCAGGCACCCCCCTATTCTGACATCCCTGCAAAATGATATGGCAGTCTCCGCTGCCATTAAGGACGCTCTGCAGGCATCCTTGGAGGAGGAAGCAGAAGCACCAGCTCCTTCTTGTTCCATGCCAGAACCACCGGTGCCTTCCCTTTCACAGGAAAATCACATGCAGGACGCGCCCCCTTCCGCGGAAACGCCGCCAGCTGCACCTCCAGCCGCGGAAAAAAGACGCTGAAACTCAGCCGCCTGCGGAGCCCCTTTCCTCTCCGCAGTCTGCGAGACCACCTGCGAAAACATTATGCAGCTTCTGGTGGAGGAAAAAGCCGATCAGTATATGACGCTCTTTGGCCTATGCCGCTGCAGCCGCTGCAGGAATGACGTTTTGGCGTTGGCATTGAATCAGCTTCCGCCCAAGTACGTCGTCATGCCGGTCCGTGAACTCACTCCCAGGCTCTCTATCTATGAGGGACGGTTCAACTCCGCTGTCACCGCCCAGATCCTGCGTGCATGCAAGGAGGTCCTGGAGCACCCCCGGCACGATATATCATAAGTCTATCATATTTGAAAGCCTGACGCGGTACTGCGCCAGGCTTTCATTTTTGACAGGCTTACTGCCCCGCTCCCGGCGCACTCCCCCCGGCTGGTCCTGCTCCGCATACGGATGGTTCAACTGCTCCCACAGCATATTGACGTTTTCCATGCAGATAAAATACACGCCGGTCAATACCTGGTTGGGAATCCCCAACTCCTCCGCGAGGCTGCTGATTTTGTTCCAGTTGGCGGCCTCATAGCTCAGCACCAGATCATACAGCTTCCCGCAGCGTCCCTCCTTGCGCAGCAGTGCCGCCTTAATCTCCTCCGCAATTGGAACCTCATTTAAAATTTCCTCCAGCGGCGCGTCAATGAGGTAATTGAGCGTAGAAAACATTCCCATTAAATATGCCTCTGATCTGGAAATCGGCATATCCTGGGCATACTTCATCAGTTCACTGCAGAAGTTCGCCCGCATGAAAGATAATTTCAGGAACTCTTCCGCTCCGGCATCCATCTGGTTATCCGTGCTGCCGGCACTAAGCAGATAAATCCACTGCTTCAGCTGCCCCAGTCCCAGCGTCATAATGGCTTGGTGAATCGTCGTCGCCCGATGCCGCAGAGCAAAATACACCGAGTTTGCCATCTTCAGCAGGGCGAAGCTGAGGCTGGCATCCATAGAGATCATCTGCTCGATTTCATTGACATCCGGCTCATCCTTCGTCACCGCCACCATCAAGCGGAAAAAGTTGCTTGAAGGTACGCTCCGCTATGGGCCTTTGTCGTCAGCTTCTCTGCGACATAGGTTCCTCCATCGCATCTGCGCCCAACGCCACCGCCTTTTGGTACTGCTCCTCCGTCTCGATGTTGGTGACAATGCACTTTTATGCATGCTGTGTGCAATGTCAATAATATTATGCATGGCGGCATCTGTCGTTGTTTTGGAATTGAGCTTGATATAGTCCAGACTATCCAGCAATGTCAAATATCGGGGTGCAAACTGGAATTCGTTGGCCGCAATCTTATATCCCTCCCGGGCATACTGATTGACAAAATGCATGGACAGCGGATGTATGATTACACTGTCGTCAATCTGAATCACAAGCTCTGACTTATCAAACAGCCTTGGCGTTTTTTTCATCAGGAGCATGGTGGTAAAGGTCATGAAGTTCAAGGAGCCCTTTAGGCTTTTTGTGCTGTTCTGCGTCAAAAAATTATAGATGGTATCTGCTGCGGCAAACTCATTGGCCGCACCGGCGTCTCCTATAAACGCCTGGTTTTCACCGTGATATAGAATCTCATATCCCAGGATTTCACCTGCCGCATCTTTAATCGGCTGTCTTACAATGTACTTGCTGCCCATGGCCCATGCCTCCGCATTCAGCGTTTCGATGAACCAGCAAATGGTCAATCACCTGAACCAAATGCCCAATTTCCGGCTTACTCATCTGCTCATCCGCTCCCAGCTCTTTTCCCTTGCGCCGCATCTCTTCTGTAATCAGAGAGGAAAAGATGACCAGCGGAATATGTTGAAACTCTTTGTCGCTCTTTACCAGCTTTGTGAGCCGGTGTCCATCCATCTGCGGCATCTCAATATCCGTGATGATCAGCGATACCACCTCGTCCAGCCTGTCATTGCCCCGCAGGGTGTTCAGATAGTCCCACAGCTCCTGCCCGTTGGGGAACATCCTCGTGTTGACATAGCCGGACTTATGCAGCGCTTCCTCAATCATTTTGCTTAAAAGTATGGAATCTTCTGCCACTACAATGGCAGAATCACTGCGGTTCCGCGGTCCCAGCTGTTCAATTTCAGACATCTGTATGGTGGTCTCCGGCGCAATCTCGGCCACAATTTTTCAAAATCCAGAATCGTGACCAAATCTTCCCGCACTGGGCAATCCCTGTGGCAACGCCCTCTTTGCCGCCGGATATTGTTTTGTCGGGCTTTTGATATCCTTCCAGGAAATACGGCTGATCCCCACTACCGTATGGACGCGGAAGGCGATGTGCATTTTATTGAAATTGGTCACAATAAACAGGTCTTTTGGCCCTTTTCCTCCGACACTCCCAGCAAATATTTCGGCAGGTCCACCACTGTGATCACGACATCCCGCGGCTTGAAAAATACCCTCCACCGCAGCGTGCGCATGGGGCATGGGCTTAACCGGCGCGGAAACCAGAATTTCTTTCACCTTTGCCACGTTGATACCATACAGGCTGCCATCGATGGTGAACTCCATGACTTCAATTTCATTTGTCCCGGACTCCAGCAAAATTCCCTTTTTATCTTCTTCCAGCATATTGGGCCACTCCTCTCCGTCAGTGATTTCTAAATAATAAGCTCCGGCTTGCCATAGCAGCGGACGCATCCCATGCCCGTTGATACATCAAACAGCAGGGTGCGCGCCACGGTTCCGCCCACATCCTCTTTCAAAGCCGGATACCTCCCGCTTTAAGTTGATGTGAACGCTTTCGATATTGCGCTGTCCAATATTTCCCAGTGCGCCGCCGCCGCTGACCTCAAACATTTTCGCTCCGCCTGCGATCTTCGCGGTGATGCGGGAACGCATCGCGCCTCTGGACTCCATCATCCGCAGGGTCCGCGGATTCCTGTATCCGCGTATTTCATGGTATTGGTGCGGCCGGTCTCTATATTCAGCGGCAGCATGACATGAACCATGGCCCCCAGCTTTTTTCAGCGGGTCGTACAGGCAAATGCCGATGCAGGACCCCAGCGCATAAGTCACCAGCATCCCGCTGTCCTTTGCCATCTTCATGTCCGGCAATACCAACAATCAGCTTATGCTCCACTGCTCACGCCCAGCTTCCTTAGCAAAAAGTTTAAAGATCGAATGTCCGGAGACAACAACAGCCGGCAGGGAACTGTTTTGCCATTGCGGACGAAATTGCCGCCAATGGTCATAATATAATCCGACTGTCCCCCGTAACTCTGCCATGGGCACCGTCATAATGGCCCCCTGCATATCCACGGTAAAGGCGGGCACTGTCAGCTCAATATCAATTCCCGCCAGACTGCTCAGAGCATTGATAAAGGTAGAAATCATAATATTTCCTACCTCAATTAGGGGCAGAGCACTCCATCTCATGAAGGCCGCTGTAATCCTCAACGCCCTTCCCAACATACTCTCCAGCACCAGATTGACAAATTCCAGCTGCTGTACGGAGAGCATGATCCCATTCACCTGCCCGCTCATCTTGACCAATACGCCTGCTGTGATCTCCTCTGGGGCCTCCGATCCACTCAATGGCCTCGTTGTACCCCATGATGCGCACCTCCGGCATCTCAATCCGTACCTGCTGCCCAATCAGTGAGGACAACGCGGTGGCGGCATTCCCGGTGCCAATACTCCCGATTTCCTTGAGCGTGTCAAGTTCCAAAGAATTCAGGTCGCTGTAATTTTTAATGGCCATTCGCTCCTCCTCCCTCAGCTTCGCAGATTGTTGATGACGGTTTCAATCTCATCAGACGTCTGGACCATTTTCAGCGCCATGCTGTAGGCCCGCTGGGATTCAATCACCTTCGTCATTTCCTCTGCCAGATCCACATTGGATGCCTCCAGCATTCCGTGAACCAGCGTCCCGTCCCCAACCCGGAGTCCGCCGTTCTTTTCAACCGCGAGAAACCTTGTTCCATCCAGATGCTCCATACCGTTATAATTGATATAATCGAAAATTCCCACCGGCTGTTCCGCATTACCGTCTGTCACTTCAATCATGCTGCCTGTGTCGCTGAGAACAAAGCGGCCGTCTCCATCGGACAGGTACATCACCCGCTCTATGACAGGTTGTCCATTTTCATCCGTCTCGCCGGTGGCTCGTTGCAGCTCCGCGATGGAAAATGCTCCGTTTCGGGTAAGCGATACTTCATTGGTGGTCAGATCCACCAGCGCGAAAAAAGCCGTCTCCTGAAATCATATAATCCTGCACTCTCCCTGTATCAATACCAGCGCCGGAAGAAAAATCCGTGTCTGTGGTCCACAGGCAGGCCCCCGCCCCTGAGGGCAGCTGCGCATTGTCAATCGCCTTGATATCCTCATACATCAGCGCCGCAAAGCGTCCCTTTTCCGCCTTGAACCCATATGTATTGACATTTGCAATATTGTTTCCCTGAACATTTAGTCTCTTTTTTGCTGTTGATGTGCGCCAACCGCGCCGATAAAGAAGGATTGATTCATCTCTCGGTCATCTCCTTACATCCGTCCGATTTCCGTGGTCGCTTTTGTCATCAACTGATCGTACATTTTGGAAACCTGGGCCGCGCTTTGAAGCGCCCGTTGGTATGTGATCATTTCTGTCATCTGCTTAACGATGTCCGTATTGGAGCGTTCCAGATATCCGTTGAGCACCTCCGCGTCCTGTGCGGCCGTGCCCCTGCGCACCCACAAACAGTCCTTCGCCATTGTGTTCCAGCGCGCCGGTATCCTCAAAGAGGAACACCCCCAGCTGCCCGATCAGCCCGCCTTCGTCATAGTAGATGGTTCCCTGATTTCCACCGTAAATCTGATCCGTTCCCAGATAAATGGGCTGCAGCTCCGGATTCAGCACCTGTCCATATCCCGGCAGGCAGAGGTAGCCTGCATCGTCCAGCGAAAAATTGCCCATGCGCGTATATGCAATTCCGCCATCCGGATCTTGAACGGCGAAAAAGCCGTCTCCATGGATGGCAAAGTCCAGCGCTACCCCGTCGGTTCCAGCGTTCCCTGTGTATAATCGGTGTAAATTTGGCTGGCGGCGCGGATATAGCTCTGTCTTCCAATCTCCTGCCCGGTATTGTGCTTGTTTCCCATCCGGCTGTACATGACATCATCAAATGTACTGGCGGTATACCGGTCCTGCTTATATCCCGCTGTGGAGATATTCACCATATTGTTGGCTATGACATTCAAATTCTGCTGATGTGTCAGCATGGATGATGTCAGGTTATAGAATCCCTTGAACATTTCTGATTCCCGCCTTTCCTTGTGGGAGAGTATTGGTCCCACGAAAATACTGCTCCATGTGATCTCTCAGCTTTTGAATGGCCCGGGCGTGTATCTGAGAAATTCTCGGACTGCTGAGGTCCATGACTTGGGCAATCTCCTTCATATGCAGGTTCTTTTCGTAATAGAGGGACAGCACAATCTGCTCGTTCCTGGACAGCATTTGAATGCCCTCCGCCAGGATCTGCTGCAGTTCCTGTGTTTCCAGGGCCTTCTCAGGCTGCGTTTCGGCATCTCTGGATGGGACCTCCACCCGAAAGTCGTCCGCTTCCCGTGCGTCCATCAGCATGTCCAGGGAGAGTATGCTGCTCAGTGCGATTCCCGCTATGTCCTTTTGGTATCGCTCCTTTGTGATCCCCAGTTTTTCGGCCACCTCGCCCTCCGTTGGATGCCTCCCCAGCAGGGCGGTCAGCTCTGAAATGGCTTTGTCAATCTCTGCCCCGCTGCCGGACGGTGCGGGGAATCCAATCCTGTTTTCTCGCCAAATCAATGACCATGCCGCGAATTCTTTTGAGACATACGTTTCAAATTTTACCCCTTTGCCCGGGTCATATATCAATCGCATTCAGCAAGGTGAGAATTCCTCGTTGACAATATCATCCACCTGGGCAAAACTGCTGATACGCCTCTTACTTGAATGGCTGCACTTTTTGTCAGGTCCGTGTAGCGAAGAACCACCGGCCACTTCAGTGCCTCATCCCCGGTCTCTTTATAAAGCCTCAGGAGCTCCTGGTATCCAGCTTCTCAACTGCTTCCTCCCGTATAGCCATGATCGGCGTAGCTGTTGCTTCACTCACTGGCCCACCGCCTTCCGTGACGCCGTGTCCATGGCGATGTTTCCGATGGCCTGAATCTGTACAGAGCTTGTGACCTCATTGAAGGAGAGCACATAGACTCCAGGGTAAAATTGTGTAATCATCTTGCTGAAATATCCGCGGATCACCTGGCTGACCAGAATCACCGGCGTCTGCGAGCTCATTGAACTTACGAAGATACTCCGCCATCTGTGTGACGATCTGCTGCATCAGATCCGGCCCCATCGCCAGATAGACGCCCTGCTCATTTCTTGTCAGCGAGGAAATTCTTCTTCTCCACCTCGGCGTCCAGTGTGACAACGCGCAGCTGCCCATCTTCACAGAACCGGCGCGTAATCGTCCTGGCCAATGCACCGCGCACCTGTCCGGTGGCCGCGTCCACGTCCCGCCCTGGCCCAAGGCGTCCACCAAAGGTCTCCAGAATCGTTCCCAGGTCCTTGATCGGTACGCCTTCCTTCAAAAAGACTGCGCAGGACCTTTTCCAAGGTGGCATAAGAGACCACGCTTGGAATTGCCTCCTCCACCAGCTCCGGGGAGGATTGCTTCAAATTTTCCACCAGTTGAATCGTCTCCGCCCGGTTCAACAGCTCATACGCATACTTTTTGATGGTCTCCGAGAGATGCGTCAGCATCACAGACAGAGGGTCAATCACCGTGTAGCCATAAACCTCCGCCATCTCCCGGTTCTCCGGCAAAATCCAGCGGGAGGGGATTCCATAAGCTGGTTCCACGGTCTCAATACCGTCGATCTCCCCCAGAGGATTCGCCGGCTCCAGGGCCAGATAATAGTCCACCAGAATCTCTCCCCGGGCCACCTCTTCTCCGCGAATGCGGATCACATACTGGTTTGTCCCCAGGGATGCGGCGTCATGCAGACGAATGGATGGAAATACAAAGCCCATGTCCTGGGCGTACTGCCGGCGGAATATCACAATGCGGCTGATCAGCTTTCCACCCTGGCCTTCATCCACCATGGGGATCAAGCTGTAGCCGAACTCCATTTCTATCGGTTCAACTGTCAGCAGGGAGTAGACATTGTTGATATCCTTGTAGTAATCACTTTCGCTGGGCGGCGCCTCTTTCCGGCTGTGCCGCTGCGCCCTCGGCGGCGGCTGCAATGGTTTTCTGTCTTTCCATGCTGCGTTTGACCAGATAGCCGCCGCCCACAAGACCCCCGCCGCCGATGATCAGCGCAGCATGCGGTGTGTTTGGGATGACCCCAGAAAAAGCAGGATGACGCCTGTCGTCATCATGGCTCTCGGCTGGGCTTTAAACTGCGCAATCACATCCCTGTTGAGGCTGCCCTCCGAAACGGACCGGGTAACGACCATGCCGGTAGCTGTGGAGATCATCAGCGCTGGCAGCTGGGACACCAGGCCGTCGCCAATGGTTACAATGGAGTAGGTCTGCAAAACCGTGGCGAAGTCGCCGCCGCCCATCACCATCCCAATGATGACGCCGCCCACAAAATTGATCAGGGTAATGACAATGGACATGACCGCGTCGCCCTTGACAATCTTCGTGGCGCCATCCATAGCGCCGTAGAAGTCTGCCTCTTTTTTGTATTTTCTGGCGCCGTCCTCTTGCCTCCTGCTCGTTAATCAGGCCGGAAGACAAATCCGCGTCAATGGCCATCTGCTTGCCCGGCATGGCGTCCAGGTTGAACCGTGCGGCAACCTCAGCCACACGCTCGGCGCCCTTTGGTAATCACAATGAACTGTACCAGCACAATGATTAAAAAAATCACCACGCCGATGACAATATTTCCGCCGGTGATCAGCTGCCCGAAATTTTGAATGACCTCGCCCGCATAACCGTCCCGGAGAATCATTCGTGTGCTGGATACATTCAGTCCCAGGCGGAAAAGTGTTGTTACCAACAGCAGGGAGGGAAAGATGGAAAATTCCAGTGCCTCCGAAATATTCATGGTAATCATCAGGATCATAATCGCCAAGCCGATATTGACAATCAACAAAAAATCCAGCAGAAAGGTGGGCAGGGGGATAATCAAAAACAGGACGATGACTACGACGCCCAACGCCACCGCATTATCCAAGGCTATGTTCAGCAGCCGTTTCATGTCTGTTTTGCCTCCATTGATCCCTGCCAGCTCTTGCAGGTCCTGAACATCTATGGTCAAGAAGCGCTCGCCCCGGCTTCTCCGGCAAGGTGCGGTCTGCTTCAAAGTGTTCTCTTTGTTAACTTGAAAATGTAAACCAGCACTTCTGCCACGGCTCCGTACAACTCCGGCGGAATCTCCTGGTTCAGCTCTGTCTGCGCATAAAGTGCTCTGGCAAGCGGTACGTTTTCAACAACCTCCACCTGATGCTCCTGCGCAATCCGCACAATGCGCGCAGCTAATTCATCCTGGCCCTTTGCCAGCACAATGGGCGCGCTGTCCTTCTCCGGCTGATAGCGCAGCGCCACTGCAAAAATGCGTAGGATTACGGATGACAACATCCGCGTGCGGAACCTGCTGCATCATGCGCCGCTGCGCCATTTTGCGCTGATTCTCTTTAATTTTCCCTTGATTTGCGGGTCTCCCTCAATCTGTTTATACTCTTCCTTGATCTCCTGTTTACTCATTCTCAGCTGCCGCTCGTATTCCCACCACTGGTACAAAAAGTCCAGCGCCGCAATCACAACAAAAGCAATGATGATGGAGATCGCCATGCTCTTGCCGCTCTCGAACAGGTGTCGGCATGCAGCTTCAATATCTGTGTACAGGTATTTCGCACTCTCCAGAAATTGTGCCTTCAAGCTCAGATACACAATCACCAGGAGCAGCGTGATCTTCACAATTCCCTTCAATGCATCTATGACGCTTTTCAGGGAGAAGAGGCGTTTGATGCCCTGCTTTGGGCTGATTCTGCTAAATTTCGGCCGCAACAACTCGCCGCTGACCAGAAATTTTGTCTGCGCCAGCGTCACCGCCACGGCGCAAAATCCTGTCACCAGTGTCATAGGAAGCACGGTCTTGGCCAGAATCCAAGACGCCTGCTGTGCGATCTCCCGGAGGACCTCCGTCCCACCCGCCGGACTCCGCAGGCAGCCAAACAATAGGCGACAAACTCTCCCATCTGGGCGGTCATGGCTCTGGCCAGCAAAAAAGCGTACAAATTGCGGCCGTCAGCGTCGCAACAGCCACCGCGTCCTGGCTTAAAAACGTATTGCCCTTCTTGCGCTCGTCCGTCGTTTTTGGGTGTTGCCTTTTCGGTTTTTGAGCCCTCGGCCAAGGTTTGTCCCCCCTGTCTCCCCCGGGCTGTCTGCCGCCTACCCGGTCATCGCCAGCAACTCCGCAGGCTGTCCAGCATGGTCATTTCAGTCTGCAGTAAAAATTCGCTGAAGGGTGAAATCAGCAGCAGCAACAGAATGAGCCCGATCAGCACCTTCAGTTCGATATTGATGGAAAACACATTGATTTGCGGAATCGCCTTCATCAAAGATTCCCATCCCCACCTGGCCCAGCAGCTCCGCCGCCAAAATCGGCATGCAGAGCTTTACTGCCAGCACGGTGCATTCTACAAACAGCTCCAGCGCCGCATCTGCAACCTCCGGGCCGATGGCAACACCACCAAAGCCCACAATCTGTCCTGACGTTACCATCATACGTAGCAAAGTGTGATGCCCGTTTGCCGCAAAGAACAGCAGTGTCATCAGAACATTCAAAATCTCTCCCGTTACGGACAAATTGCTCTGTGCTCCTGCGTCGTAAATCTGATTCATGGTCATTCCCATCTGGGTATCAACCGTTAGACCTGCAAGCTGGACGATGTAAAAGAAAAATTCATCACCATACCGAGGATGAACCCCAGCGCCAGCTCAAAAGGATTTGAATGGCGAAGACGATGGTCTCCCCGGAACATCCACCTTCTGTTCCGTCACGGAAAATACAAACACAGACAGCGTCAAAATCAGGCCGCCGCGAAAAATACCCGGAATATTTCGCCGTCCCAGCAACGGATTGAATAAAACGAATCCGCTCATGCGGGCAGTGATATACAAAAACAGGGTGAGCTCTCCCCAATCGACCATATGTATGCACTCCTGCTAAGCGGCAATCATGGCAAATAACTCCTTCGTATAGTCCTGCAGGGTTTCCAGCATCCAACCGCCGCCGACCAACAGCACCAGCACCACAACAATCAGCTTCAAAGCAAACGATATCGTCTGTTCATGAATCTGTGTCACCGCCTGTAAAACCGCGACCACAACACCTACCAGCATGCTCAAAAGCAGCATCGGACCGCCAAGCTTCAGCGTCACTCCCACTGCATCTCGCATCAGGCTCATTACAACTGTCGTATCCATGTTTCCTGTCTCTTTCCGCTAATGAAAGCTTTTCACCAAATTGGAAAAAAGCAGTTCCCAGCCATTGATCGTAACAAAAGGAGCAGCTTGAACGGCATTGAGATCATGGACGGCAGCAGCATAATCATGCCCATAGACATCAAGGTAGAGGAAACAACAATGTCAATCAGCATGAATGGAATATAAAGCACCAGTCCGATCATGAAAGCCCGCTGCAATTCGCAGGTCATAAATGACGGTACAAACCACGCGCAGCGGCAGCTCCATCGCTGTCTCTGTGTCTATCTCTGCCCCTAAATCTACATGGGCCAGGTCGCAGAACATGGTCAGCGTGGTTGTCTTTGTGCTGCGGAGCATGAACTCCTTTAAAAAGGAACCTCTGCCCGGCTCAGAAATTCTTCCTGGGAGATTTCCTCCGCGGCATATGGTTCGTAGGCCTCTGTGCGGATCTGAGCAAATACCGGCTGCATGGTAAAATACGTCAAAAAACAGCGCGATTCCGATCAGCACAATGTTAGGCGGTGTCTGCTGCGTCCCAATTGCCGAACGCAAAAAGGAGAAGGAGATGACATATCTGGTGAAAGAGGTCATCATCACCAGCAGGGAGGGAAGGAGGGCGATGACAGTGGTGAGAAACAAAATTTCCAGCGTCTGCACATGATCGCCGTTGATATTGATGAATCCTTCGCTCACCGGTCATTCACCTCCGCTGTTGTTGCAGGCTTTTTGAAGCACTTCGATAAATCCTGGCTTCCCGCCGTTTTCCGGATCTTCCGGCTTCTCTCTCAGGATCGCCGCCTCTGCCTCGGTAAATTCGGCCAGCACTGTGATGGCGTTGGCCGTGACGCCCAGAAGGAAGCAGCGTGTGCCGGCCTGCACCATAATCAGCGCCTCACTTTTCCCAAGGGTGGTCTGTGCGAGAATTTCTATCTGCCTCCCGGCTCTTTGACATGAGCTACCGGCATCCCCCTGCGATCCGCCGCGTCACCCAACAAGCTAGAGCAGAACTGCTATGATGCAAAAAGGAGCCATAGCAGAGCAGAAATATCAGAATCCAGCATGACGCTCCATCAAGGGGTTCCTAAAATATTGTTCACGGTCTTCAGAACACGATCCGGCTTGAAGGGCTTTACAATAAAGTCCTTCGCTCCTGAGCGGACTGCATCCATCACCATCCCCTCTTGTCCCATGGCGGAACACATGACCACATTTGCGCCGCTATCCTTGCTTCTGATTGCCTTAAGCGCCTCCAGACCATCCATATTTGGCATAGTGATATCCATAATCACCAGGTCCGGCTTGATCTCACTGTACTTTTCCACCGCATCCGCCCCGTCAACGGCCTCATACAAATCCGTGTAGCCGTTTTTGCTCAGCGTATCCTTGATCATTTTCCGCATAAAAAGCGGCGTCATCCACCAGCAAAATTTTCTTAGCCATTCTCATTCCATCCTTTTCAAGCGAATTTATTCACGGCGTTTCCGCGCCTGTTGATTACTTCTTGATACTGTCCATCAGCCCGGGCTTTTGACAATCTCCGTGATGCGGATTCCAAAGTTGTCATCAATGACAACCACATCCCCTTTGCGATGCACTTTCCGTTCACGAACAAATCCACCTGGTCTCCTGCCAGCTTATCCAGCACAACAAGAGAGCCCTTGGAAAAGCCCAGGATTTCCTGCACTTTTCTCTGGGTCCGCCCGATCTCCACGGTAATCTGCAGCGGGCCCTCCATGATCAGGTCCAGATTTTCCGCCTGTTCCTTTCCAAGCGTCTCCTGCGCGTCCATTTCCGGCATATCGACAGGCATGGTGTTGATCACCTTCGGCTCGGGAGGCGCGGCTCCCACTTGAACCGGGAGAGGATAAGGATAGCGTGGATATGGGTAGTACGGGGATATCCGCCCATGGTCGTCCCTTCGGACGGGTTCCCGTTCTGCACAGGGCCGGTGTCGGCATCGCCTGATGCACTGCCGGCTCTGAAGATGCAGGCGGCGCCTGCGCCGACTGACCTGCCGGTTCCGAAGGGGCGGATGACAGCTGCTGCGGGGACTCCGCCGGGGCCTCCCCAGCTCCCCTGCCATCATCTTTTTCAATCTCCTCCTGGCTCAGCTGCTTTCCGCCGCCGGAGCGGAAGGCGTCTCCTGGGCGGACGGTGGTTCTTTCCCTGCTCTGTTCCGCTGCCAGAAGTTTTTCAATCTCTTCCTGGCTTAGCTGCTTTCCACCGCCGGAGGCCGCCGGAGGCTCTGCGGCAGCCGAGCTGTCGTCCTCCTCTTCCAGACCCAGACCCGCCAACAGCTCCTTAGCCAGAGAGACACTCATGACATTCATGAACTCGCTCTCCAGCGCCTTTTTCGATTTTCAGAGAAAAACGAACCACCACAATGGTCTTGGCCCCTTGCGGCAAATGGTTCTCTTTAAATTCCTGCAGGTTTTCCAGCTCAAAGGGAACCGGGGTGGAAATATTGACCGGGAACCCCAAAAATCCGACATCGCCGTGGAAGCTGCGCCCATCATCTGGTTCATGACCTCACAGACCGCACTAATGGTCAGGTCATTGAGTTCAAACTCCTCCTCCGGGGTTTCGCCTCCCATCAGGATATCAACAATTACTTTAATGTCACTCCGGCGCAGCAGCATGATATTGCTGCCCTCCAGACCTTCCACATACTTGATCTCCACACCCATGGCCGGTTCCAGGTTTCCAATGGAAAAATCCTCCACCTCCACCACAGAGACCTCTGGCGTTGTGATGTCCACTCTTTGATCCATCAGATTGGAAACCGCTGTGGCCGAGGAGCCAAGGCTGATATTCATCATTTCCCCAATGGCGTCAATTTCCATCGGGCTAAATAGTTCTTTCTTCATATTGCCTCTTCGCTCCTTTGTTCAGCCTGATAGCATACCTCATCTATCCTGACCGCTATATTTTTTTTGTGCGTTCCCATTTTGCCTGTAAACCAGTGGTAGCCGCCGATGTCCAGGTAGATAGAGGACTGCTTGGACCGTCCCAGGTCAATCACATCTCCCACGTTCAGATGATAGATATCCCGCAGGAGAGCTGTGCCTGTCCCAATGTGGACACAATTTCCAGCGTGGAGTCCCGCAGGCTGTCAAAGATCTCTTCTGCCTTGTCCTCTGCCGCCGCCTTGCGGATGGGGTTTTCCTTGCTGATCTCTGCAAAAATATTACTCAGCATCTCCCCCGGCAGACAGATGCTCATCCGTCCGGACGCATCACTGAACTGCATCTTCATATCCACGATGATGACAATTTCATCCAGCCCGATGATCTGGCTCAATGTGGGGTTGACATCCGTTTTGCTGTAGGAAAATTGGATGGGTATGTAATTCTCCCAACTGCTCCCCATGACGGACACCATGTCGTTCACCAGATCTTCATACAGCCGCAGCTCTAAATCCGTGTAGCTATAGTCGGTGGTCCACGCCTCATCCACCGCTCCATCGCCGCCCAGCAGCCGGTCCATCATGCTCAAGGCGGTGGTGGTGGAGATAGAACATTACCGGTGTGTCCTCCGCCTTCCCCTTCACAGATGCGTTCACAAGCGCCAGAACATCGCCTTCCGTCAGAGCGTTTGAGAATTCGTAAAAACGCTGCTCCTCAATGCTCTCCACAGTGATCTCGCCGTTAAAGCGCAGTCTCGCATTCAGCCGGGAATTAATGATGCGGGCATAGTTTTCAAAAATACCGTTCAGCATCTTGATCCGGTCTTTGGTAAATTTCCTTGGACTGCTGAAATCGTATTTCCGGTATTTCTTCTCCTGCTGTTCCTCCGCAGGTTCGTTCAAATCCTTTTCACCGCTGCGAACCGCATTCAGCAGAGCATCTATTTGACTTTGTGATAATACTTCTGCCATGAAATCCCTTCCCACACTCTTCAATCCAATGCAGCTCCAGACGATGCACAGCGATAGGAAGCCCTTGGTGCCCGCTTTCGCAGCTCATTCGGTTGTGTACTGCAAAATGCCGCCCTGCAGCTCTTGCTCCAGGTCTCGGCCGCTTACAATCATTTCCACACGGCGGTTCTGAGCCCGCCCTTCGACAGTATCATTGGTGGCCACGGGCCGCCACTGACCAATCCCTCGCTGACTAACCGCGCCGGGTCAACTTCGCTGTGCTCCTGGACATAAATCACCACATTGGTTGCCCGCTGGCTTGCCAGGGTGCGGTCTGTTTCCCACGTTGTTTGGCCGCTTCGGATTTGCCTGCGCCGTGTGTCCCAGCACCCGCACTTCATCAATGGACTCCGCCGCATTGCTGAGCATCTCGCTGACTGTATCCAAGATCGGTTTTGCCTCCTCCTTCAAAAACAGGGCTGTCACCGTCAAAGAACACCACCTGGTTGAAGGAGATATAATTAGTTCCACGGGCCCGCCCTGTCGTCGGCGTCTGCGTTGGGCCCGTCTCCCCGGGGTGGCGGTCATGCGTCTCCGTTGCCAATGGATTAAAGCTCATCACAAGCGCCTTCCAATTTTCTTCGCTGATGGTGGACATGGAGTAGAGGAGTACAAAAAGCAGAGCAGGAGCGTCACCATATCGCCATAGGTATCCATCCAGTTGGCTCCTCCGCCCCGATTCTTTTTTCCCTTTAGATTTTTCAAGGCTGCCTTCCCTCTCTCCCCATCGGTCATCACTGATCTGACTTTTTGGCTTTCTTTCTGGATTTTTTCCGCCTTCGCTGCTCTCGCCGCTGGCCAGTTCACGCTGCATCTGCTCCATATAGGTCAGCAGCCGCTCTCTCAGGAACTTGGGATTCTCACCCGCCTGAATAGACATGACCCTTCCACAATGATCATCTTGCACAGTACTTCTTCCTCGTCCCGGTTGCGCAGCTGTGTGGCAATCGGTCCAAAGAACATATGGGCCAGAATGCAGCCGTAGAGCGTGGTGATCAGGGCTGTACCCATGTCAGAGCCGATATTGGTGCTTCCTTCCTCTAAGTTCATGCCCTTGAGCATATTGATTAATCCCACCAAGGTGCCCACCATGCCGAAAGCGGGAGCCACAGAAGATGCCTTGTCGTACATGGCGGCCGCGTCGTCATGCCGTGCGGACATGCACTCGATGTCGTTTTCAGGATGCTGCGCACCCGGTCCGGGTCGTTGGCGTCTACAATGAGCATGATTGCCTGCTTGAAAAAGGGGTCCGGCTGTTCATTGGCCTTCTCCTCCAGCGACAGCAATCCGTTCTTTCTGGCAATCTGGGCCAACTCCACCAGCTGGTCAATATATGTAATGGGGTCGAATCTTTTTTGTGCCGAGAATAATCTTGATATGCTTGGAATTTCCTTGAGCATCTTTCCCGGGAAGCTGGCCACCACAACGAAAATTGTGCATCCGATGGTGATCAGAATGCTGCTGGCCGGGT
>VOFH01000337.1_pt1 | contig 66000 bp, 110 predicted proteins | sample 5384091 | NCBI WGS metagenome assembly VOFH01 (sample SAMN12384727, study PRJNA508395) | human gut metagenome | isolation source: healthy gut G | host: Homo sapiens | reverse complement strand
CATTTATCAAGTGGTACACTGATGTAAATATAGGATGTTTTGTTGTTGCTGATATTTCAGCTATTCTTACTAATTTCGTTTCCATTATTTCCTCCGTCCCTGAGTACGGATAATGTGTCCTCAGTAAGACCTTTACTATGCAATCCCTTCCCTCCATCGGCATTGCCCGATTTCTACAGTACTATGGGATTGTCCGACCACCTACCATTCATTTGAAATCCTCCGTTTTCAGTTGTGACTTCATACTCTTCTTCGAGAAATGGCAGGTTCTCCCCAGTTGATGTGTATTCACGATGTAAAACATGATTGGTTCTCTGACTCCGCAGTGCCACATAATACTCGCCATATCGCATTACATGATTGTCTTCCGCACCAGTTAAGACGTCGACCGACTGAAGTTAACGTTTCGAAGCTCAATCACTATTCAACCCAGCAATGGTGTTGTGAATATTCCGGGCATTGTTGGGAGTATGTACATCCTAAAATGTCATATTTACCGCAAATGAATCAAAAAACAGTAACATATCAAAAAACAGTTGATATTTCAGCAATAAAAAATAAAATTTATTTATAAAATTTTATGGATCTGCAAGGAATACACAAGTTTTTGTGGATAATCAAGAAGTTGGAACTCATATAGGTGGGTATTCTTCATTTGTATTTGATATAACAGAGTATGCGAAAGAAAAAAAATGAGATAACTATAACAGTGAATGTTACAAATTTGGATACAAGTTCAATTCCTATAAATGTTGATTATACGCAATGGGGAGGGATTTATCGAGATGTTGAATTGATTTCAACAAGCGATCAGTATATTTCATTAGAAGATTATGGCAATACTGGAGTTTATATTGATTCAAGTGTTAATGGCTTGAATGCAAACATAAATTTAAAAACAGAAATTTCTAATAAAGCAGAAGAAAATTCGGAAATTAATATAAGAACAGAGGTATTTGATAAAGAAGGAAATATAGTTATTGGTGATGAAAGAATTGAGACAATAAATTCAAACTCTTTTGTGAATGAAGTTAGAAGCCAGTATGAAATTAAAAATGTTCATTTATGGAATGGAACAATTGATCCATATTTATATATGGTTAAAATCACTATTTCTGATAAAGATGGAAATATATTAGATTCAGTTTCACAAAATTTGGTGTTCGTACAATTTCTATTAAGAATGGTAAAGTGTACTTAAATGGAAATGAATATGAGATACATGGAGTTGGATTTCATCAAGACAGAGAAGAATATGGAAATGCAGTTCCAGATGAACTGAAAGAACAAGATTTCGACTTGATGCAGGAAATGGGAGTTAATGCAGTAAGAACATCCCATTATCCACATAGTCAATCTGTATATGAAATGGCAGATGAGAGAGGTATTCTTGTTTACTGTGAAATTCCATATTATTTGTTATTATCGAAGACCGAATCGTACAAGGAATCGATTCGCGAACAATTAAAGGAGATGATAAGACAAGGTTATAACCATCCTTCTATTATGATGTGGGAATACAAAATGAAGTGTATTATTCAGATCGTTTTGCAAGTTTTGGGGAATGATTTTAAAATAACCGAAGATGAGCTTATAAAATTTAATAGTGAGTTGGTAGAATTGGCAAAAAGTGAGGATCAAAATCGTTTTATTGTACAGGCGGAAATTGATGAAAATAACCCAAACAAAATAGCGACAAAATGGTCTGGAAATATAGATTTTACAGGAGTTAATTTGTATGTAGGCTTTAAAAGCGAGGTACAAAGTGCTGGAGATGATGGAAGAGAGGAGATTATCCAGACTTTAAATGACAAAATTAATAACTATAAAAAGTGTATTCTGCTAATGATTTTATGTTGACAGAATATGGTGCGGGCGGAAATGTAAATCAACATACCGTTGTAGATGAGTCGTTTTCGTGGGCAGGTAATGCAGCGGCTTCAGGACAATATCATTATGAAGAGTACCAATCATATATATTGGAAACATATTTATCTTTTTTACAGCAAAGAAATGACATACCAATAAGTTTTGTGTGGAATATGTTTGATTTTTCATGTTATCGCAATGAGGGTGGGATTCCAAGAACAAATACAAAAGGATTAGTATGTTATAATCATGTAACTAGGAAAGATGCATATTATTTGTATAAAGCAAATTGGAATAAAAAGATAAATTTGTGTACTTGACAAGCAAAAGATATACAGAAAGAATAAATAAAGTTCAACAAATAAAGGTATATTCAAATTGTGAAAATGTGGAATTATACATAAATGGGAATTCGGTAGGGGAAGGAAGAAAACAGCAAGATGGAGTATTTGTGTGGGATGATGTAAAACTAGATGCTGTGAATGGGCTTAAGGCAGTGGGCTTTGATGATGCTGGAAATACTTATACTGATGAGGTAAATGGCATTAGTGTGAAAGGTGATGAAGAAGTCGGTACAACTGTTAAATACCAAGTTCATGTTCAGGATAATAGGTGGTTAGATCCTGTTGAAAATGGAGAAATTGCAGGTACAGTAGGTGAAAGCAAACGGATGGAAGCTATTAAGGTAGCACTTGTAAACAAAAGTAATTCGGGTAATATAGAATACAGGACACATGTACAGAATGAGGGATGGATGTCATGGGTGAAAGGTGGAAAATTATCAGGAACTAGTGGTAAATCACTTAGGACGGAAGCAATTCAATTAAAACTTACTGGAGATTTGGCAAAAGAGTATGATATTTACTATCGAGTTCATGCACAGAATTTTGGGTGGTTAGATTGGGCTAAAATGGACAAACAGCGGGTACTTCTGGATATGGCTATCGATTGGAAGCAATAGAAATTAGACTTGTTAAGAAGGGAAAAAATGCACCTGGAAAGACTGATAAGCCGAAACAAGTAAGAAATGTATCATATCAGGCACATGTACAGAATATTGGAGATACCGGAATTGGTTATGATGGCGATTTAGTTGGAACTGTAGGGAAAACACTACGAATGGAAGCAATCAAAGTAAGTTTACCATCTATAATGAACGGATCAGTAGAATATAAAGCGCATGTGCAAAATATTGGATGGCAAGGATGGAGAGAGAGCGGAAAACTGGCAGGGACAAAAGGAAAAAGTCTTCGAATGGAAGCTGTGAAAATTAGACTGACTGGAGAAGCTGCAAAAAAGGATATGATATTTATTACCAGGTTCACGTACAAAATATCGGCTGGTTAGACTGGGCAAAGAATGGTGAACCAGCAGGTTCAGAAGGGTATGGATATCAGATGGAAGCTATTCGCATTAAATTGGTAGAAAAAGGTGGAGAAGCTCCAGGAAAAACAAATGTAATTTTTAAAAGAAATAAATGAATGAGGATCTGAATTAATTTTTCAGATCCTCATTTTAAATATAATTAGTATATATTAAAAGATTGCTTGTAAAAGGAGAAGAATTTTATAATTAAAATAGCATTCGATATTGTATGGAGGAGAGGGAAGATGAAGAGAAGAAAATATCAAAATGTATAGCGTATGTTATAGGAGTTACGATGTTGCTTTCAGGAATGAGGTTATCTGTGTATGCAGAAGAAAGTACAGATAATACAGAAATAGTATATGATCAGGAAGAGAATGAAGCTTTAGATGATAATCATACAATGAATTCTGAAAAAGGAATAAATGATAAGGATAGCATTGAAGAAGAGAATAATTTAAATGAAGAAAACGTAAGAGAAAGTGTAGAAGAAAATAATATAGAAGATAAAAAGTATATTGAAAAAGTAATTATAAAATATCAAGCACATGTACAGGATATAGGGTGGCAAGCGGAAAGAAATGATGGGGAAATGTCAGGAACAACTGGACAAAAAAACAAATTGAAGCCGTAAGAATAAAGTTTACAAATGAAAATGGTGAGGTGCTTGATAACAATGTGTTATCTTATCGAGTTCATATACAAGATATAGGATGGCAAGAATGGAAGAAAAATGGAGAGATAGCGGGAACAACCGGACAGAAAAAACGTATTGAAGCAATAGAAATGAAATTATCAAATGATTATTCAGAGCAATATGATTTGTATTACAGATGTCATGTGCAAGACTATGGCTGGCTTGGGTGGGCTCAAAACGGGCAAAAAATCAGGGACAACTGGGTATGCAAAACGTATTGAAGCTATTGAAATTCGATTGGTAAAAAGGGGGATGAAGAATGGGAAGTACAGAAAATGCGTACAGAACACCAAAAATATATTATCAGGGACATATACAAAATGATGGATGGCATAATAAAGTGTATGATGATCAGATGGCGGGAACAACTGGACAGGGAAAGAGATTTGAGGCATTACGTATAGAATTGCCAGAGGAAACAGAATATACTGGTGGAATATTATATCGTGTTCATATACAGAATATAGGTTGGCAAAGTTGGAAAAATAATGGAGAACTTGCTGGAACAGTAGGAGAAGGAAAAAGGATTGAAGCAATAGAAATAAAATTAACAGGAAAAATGGCGGAATATTATGACGTATATTATTCGGTACATTTATCACAGAATGGATGGAGTTTATATACTTCTAATGGAAAGACAGCGGGAACTACGGGATTAAGTAAGAAAGTGGAAGCGGTTAAGATTATTCTTGTGCAGAAAGGGCAAAAGATACCTGGAACAGAAGGAGATGCATATATACAGGGATATGATAATGCAGATCTTTCATATACAGGGAAAATACAGACGCAAGAAAATGTGAATAGTATTATGCATGGAGGTGAAATATTAGGGACAACTGGACAAGGAAAAAGGATGGAGAATATTAAAATATCTTTGAGAAGAAATGAAAAGACTATGCCAGAAGGTGATATTCAGTATGCAGTACATTTGTCTAATCAGGGATGGACTGGATGGGGATCTCAAGGTAATGTTATTGGATGTACAGATGGAACGAAAGGAATGGAGGCTTTTAAAGTAAGACTTACAGGTGAATTGGAAAGGTATTATGATGTTTATTACCGCGCACACGTACAGAACTATGGTTGGCTTGGTTGGGCTAAAAATGGTCAGCCGTCAGGTACGACGAAATGTGGATATCGGTTGGAGGCACTTCAAATTATTTTAATAGCAAAAGAAGCAGAAAAACCAGGAGAGAATACGAATTATTATACTGAGAAAAAATATAATCATAATAAGATGAGACGATGTATAATAGAGCGAATATGTATGGAAGTTCAACACAGTATTTACTTATGGTTGATAGAAAAAATAATAGAACAGGTGTGTATAAGGGAAGGGCAGGAGATTGGAGTTGTATAAAGTATTGGGAGTGCGCTGTTGGAAGACCGGAGACACCAACTGTAACAGGAGTATATTATGTTGGAGCAAAAGGATACTATTTTAATTCAGGGATACTAAAATGTTATTATTATACACAGTTTTATGGTGATTATTTATTCCATTCGGTTCCGTATTATCCTAATGGTACAATTTACGATGCTTTATTGGGAGTGCCATGGTCACAAGGATGTGTTCGTTTACAAATTGACAATGCAAAATGGATTTACGATAATGTTCCTTATAATACTACAGTAGTTGTGTATAATTAAGAATGAATAGGGGAGAAATATGAAAAAGATATCAAAAAAATACTTGCAGGTTTTATGGTTATTGTTTTAATGGGAGGAATTATAGGAGCAAAGAACGATGCATATGCAGAGGAAGACACTCAAAATATAGAAACTGGTGAAACTCAAAGTGATGAACAACAGACGGGGAATACTGAAGAAGACAATTTGGATGAGGCAGAAGCAAACAAAGAAAATGATTTAAAAGAACAAGAAGATAATGTAGAACTTGAACAAGAGGAAGAAAAAACTTATAGGAACAGATGAAAATGGAGAAGTTTATGAAATAAGTTCAGAAAGTGGTCTGGTAGAGCAAGAGGAAGATATTGATAGAATGGCAAGGAGTAGCTCAGCAAAAATTGTGAATTTCAATACTAAAGGTGCAGTTGTTACGACTTATAATGAAGTTGAAACCGGTGTACAGGGATATACATGTGGTGCATATGGTGCAGATGCAAAGATATCTTGGAACAACTAATGGTAAAGTAAAATTTATGCTTTCGGGAATCATAGGAGAAGTTGATCAGAAGGAAGTACAGGTTGTAGATGTTTCTAAAGCAGAATCTGTCAGTTATTACAAAGTGGTTTCGGGAAGATTGTATCATTATATAGTTGGTAATGTAACACATAGTGGCTATGATTCGTGCTTAGATAATGGTCGGCACCAGATTATCTTAGTACTGATACAAATTATTATAGCTATGATGGACATTATTTTTATACATATAATAATTTCGTAAATATGCTAGTTGATTATCAAAATGGTAACCGTACACATTCCATAAATAAGACAACTCCATATTTTAACTATTTTCAATATTTGCCATTGAGAAGTCAAAGTAATTACAGTGAAAGTGAGTTGAATACATTTATTAATTCAAAAATAGATTCAGATTCTAAAATGTGGAATACGGGTTCGACTTTTTGTAAGATATCAAAATTTGTATGGTGTAAATGCATTGATGATGGCAGGGACAGCAAAGATTGGAAAGTGCATGGGGGAAAAGTAGCATTGCTATGAATAAAAATAATTTGTTTGGATTAAATGCTGTAGATAGTTCGCCAGGAGAAAGTGCAAATAGTTATTCGGATGTATCCACATGCTTAAAAGACTTTGCGGAAACATATATGTCTAAGCGATGGTTGAAACCGGGATATGGAACATATAAGGGTGCTTTTGTAGGCAATAAAGCAAGTGGAATCAATGTGCATTATGCGTCAGATCCTTATTGGGGGAAAAGATTGCTAATATGATGTGGTTTTTTGACAAAGCAAATGGTTCGAGAGATTATAGCAAATATACGATAGGTATCAAGGATTTGATGAGTAACGAACATACAGTTTTGAATATCCGAAAAGAGAGTAGTACATCATCAGCTGTGCTATATCAGACGGTACAGCAATCACAATATTCTTTTTTTGATATTGAATAATGGACAAAAGAATAATGATTTTTATAAAATTCAAAGTGATGCTGTACTTACATCAGGAAGAAATGGGGTAGATGGGAATAATGGTGTGTACAAGTTTAATGATATGTATGCATATGTAAGTTCGGATTATATTTCCATTATTCAAATAGGGAATAATTCTTCTTCGAGTGGAGGCGATTCGGAGAATGATAATACTATTCCGAGTACGTGGGAAAAGGCAGAAGCAATTACTGTAACTGAAGATGTTAAAAATGCCTTAAGTGTGAAAACACATGTAAAAGATCTTGGATGGTTAAAAGAAAGTGGAAATGGAGAACAGGCAGGAACGGTTGGCATCAGTCGTGCTATGGAAGCGATTAAATTGCAGATAAAAGGAATTGCTGGTCTGGGAATTGAGTACAGTGCACATGTAACAAATGATGGATGGCAGAGTTATGTTGCAGATGGAAAACAAGCAGGCACAACAGGGCAAAGTAAAGCGATGCAGGCAATTAGAATCCGACTGACTGGAGAAAAGAAAAAGAATATCAGATTTTATATCGAGCACATGTAGCCAATGATGGGTGGCAAGACTATGTGACTGAAGATGAAGTTGCAGGAACAACAGGGCAGGCGAAAGAATTGCAGGCTATTAAGATTATATTGTTAAAAAGGAAAAAAATATAAAAGTTGATAAAAAGATATTCTTTCCTATAGCACTTATATTCAGGACATTGGATGGGGAGGTAATGTGAAAAATGGAGAACAAAGTGGTACAGTAGGTTTGTCAAAAGCGATACAAAGTATAAAAGTTTCAACAAATCTTTCCGGTTTGGGTGTAGAGTATACGACGCATATACCGAATATAGGGTGGCAGTCATATGTGTCTTCTGGAAAAGAGTCCAAGGCTAATAGTGATCCTAAAAGAATTGAAGCTATAAAAATACGGTTAACGGGAACACAAGCGAAGAACTATGATATTTATTATCGAGTTCATTCAAAGAATTATGGCTGGCTTGGCTGGGCGAAAAATGATGAAGAAGCGGGTACAAAAGGATACTCATGTCAGGTAGAAGCGATTCAGATTGCTGTAGAGAAAAAGGAATGAGTGCACCAGGCAGTACAAAAATGCATTTGTTGAAAAAGAAACAGATGTTGAATATTCTACTTATGTAAATGGAGAAGGTTGGAAAAAAAGCCGTAGGAAATGGAGAAGTAAGTGGCACAACAGGACAGTCAAAAGCACTAGGTGGGATTAAAGTTAATTTAAATAATAAAGGATATTCAGGCACAATACAATATATGTCCCATATACAGGATATAGGATGGGATACATGGAAAAATGAAGGTATTGTCAGTGGGACTGTAAATGGTCAGAAAAGACTGGAGGCTATTAAAGTCAGGCTCACAGAAGAGATGGCAAAAAAAATATGACATATATTATCGTGTCCATGCTCAGAACTTTGGATGGATGGGATGGTCAAAGAATGGAGATGCTTTGCAGGAACAGAAGGATATGGTTACCGTGTAGAAGCGATTCAAATTAAGATTGTAAAAAGGGGGCACAGGCACCAGGAACAACCAATCAGAGTTTTAGAAAAAATGGACATCAATAGTATATTCAACGCATGTACAAGACATAGGATGGCAAATGTCGGTTAATGATGGTATGTTAGCAGGGACAACCGGAGAAAGCAAGCGAGTAGAGGCAATAAAAATATCGTTGTCTAATCCGAGTATAGCGGGAAATATTGAATATAGTACACATGTGCAAGACATAGGATGGCAAACAAGTGTCAAAAATGGTAAAATTGCAGGGACAACCGGAGAAAGTAAACGAGTAGAAGCAATTAAAATAAAGCTTTCAGGGGATATTTCTAAACAATGTGATGTCTATTATCGAGTACATGTACAGGATTATGGTTGGCTTGGCTGGGCGAAGAATAATGAGCCTGCTGGAACAGAAGGCCTTTCAAAGAGGGTAGAAGCTATTGAAATAAGAGTTGTTACAAAAGGGGAAAGTGCTCCGGAAACAGGGAAAATAGCTTTATAAAAAAACTAAAATATCATATAGTTTATTCTTGACAGTTTTTCGGTTAGGTGTTAATGTTTTGAGGAGCTAGAAAGGTTGGATGGGATAATATGAAAGCTGATATCTGATAAAATCAAATTTATTAAAAAGAGCGTTGTTACATAAGGAAAGTGATATGAAATTCCAGTGTAACAATGCTCTGATATTTTGAAATAATAATGTTTATAATGTTGATGGAAAGGAAAGCAGATGAAGAAAGTACTAAACAAAAAAAAAACCACATTATATTAATAGCTATTCTGTTTGTACAGATTTTGTTTATGATTTTTTATTGTGATATGAAAAAAGGTTTTTTTGTAGATGAAATATGGTCATACGGATTAGCTAACAGTTATTACCATGCTCAGATATGGGAAGATGGTGCACTGGATAGTGTTGAAATAAGTCCTAAAATGTTTAAGGATTACTTAACTGTTAATGATGGTGAGAACTTTAAATTTGGATCGGTTATCTATAATCAGACACATGATTCACATCCACCACTTTTTTTATATGGTTCTACACATGATAAGCTCATGTTTTCCAGGGAATTCAGCAAATGGTTTGGATTGATTCTAATCTAATTTATTATTTAATTACAATTGTATTTTTATATAAAATAGGCAGGTTGGTTTCTAAAAAATAAATATTTTGCTTATTTTCCATTGGTTTTTATGGATTTAGTATTGTCTGCGGTGAATACAGTGACATATGTTCGTATGTATATGTTATTAACAATGTGGTGCATGATTTTTGCATATGAGCATTTTAAGATAATGTTAAAAAAGAGCTTAAAAATATTGATATTTTAAGCATAATTATAGCAACTTTTGGAGGGATGTTTACACATTATTATTTTGTTTTATTTGCATTTCTTATAGTTGTAGTACAGATGAGTTGGATGCTAGTTAGAAAAGATTGGAAATTGATAGGAAAATATGTTGTAAGTGGTGGAGTCGGGGAGGATGTGCAATTGCATTGTATCCAACGATTATAAAAATTTGACTGGATCTGGGTGAGCCATAGTCAGACCGCAATGCAAAGTATGCGTAATTTTTCGGATTGGTATGTGTGTATACAACGTTTTTGGAAAGCAATTAGCGATGAAATGTTTGGTAGTATGCTTTGGGGAATCACTATAGTATGTATTACAGGGATTGCTTTGCATATTTGATTACTCATATTTTTGGAAAATGAAAATAGAATATAATGGATCTAGTTATGAAATTAAAATAGAAAAGAGTGATGTGCTAGAAAACATAGGTATAGAAATAAAAAGGGAATATTATCTTTTAGGAGATATTGTTTTTTGTAGTATGTTTGTTTTCATTATAGTTTCTAAAATAGCTCCTTATAAAAATGGGAGATATATTATGAATTTATTTCCTTTAATTTCTTTGATTTTTTGCTATGTAGTGTATTGTATATGTAGATTTTGGATAAAAAATAAAAAAAAGAGCATCTTTGCAATAGTAATTATATTAATGGTTGTTGGTAGCTTAACATATTATGCAAACGATCCTTGTTATTTGTATCCGGAAGGAGAAAATAATATTGCGATTAGTGAGCAATATTCAAATACAAATTGCGTATATATATATGCGTCATCTTATGTTATGCTTAATGAAGCATTAGAACTTCAAAATTATGACCATTTATATCAGATGTATTATAAGGATATAGATAAATATATTTCACAGATATCAACGGGAAAAAACATCAAATTTGGTTGTGTATATAGATAATGTGTTTGGATAGAGAATATGATGAAGATGGAAGGAAGTCACTGTAAGTACAAAAAAATGTTTAAAAAGGTTCAGCAAGTAACAGGATTGGAAAAGTCGAAAAAGAATTGTATCAGGATGAAAAGGCGTATGCATATCTGATATACAAATAAATTAGTAGAATGATAGAACAAATGCATAAGGTAGTGCCTGATAATCCGCCATTCTTAGTAAAAGAGTGGTGGATTATTGTGCATAAAATTAGAAAGAAGATATAGTAGAGATGAAAATGTTGTATATTTAATAAAAATTTGATATGATATAACATAAAGTAAAGAAATGTAATAATTTGTAATAATTAAATATTATTCAAATGGAGGAACATTATGAAAAAAATTGGGGACTTCAAAGTTCCAAAGGAAGAATGATAGTGCTTTTTATTGTAGATATATTATCGATTGTTATCGATGCATATTTGGCAATTATTTTGCGATTTAAACTGGACGGAATATGGGTTCCAGAAGAATACATGAACAGTGTAGAACATTATATGCTGATAAATGTGATCACTACTGTAGTTATTTTTCTTATATTGAATTTATATAATCGAGTATGGTCTTATGCAAGTGTTTATGAATGTTCCTGATTATTGAGTCATGATGCTATCAACAGCTTTTCAGGCTTTTGGATTTAGTATGCTATATATGCCTATACCGAGAAGCTATTACTTTTTTTATTTTATCCTACTTAGTATTACGACTTTGGCAACAAGATTTTCATATAGAATATTTCATACATTACGCAATGGGTGGAAAAAAGTCAACTAAGCATTTAAGAAATACGATTGTTATTGGTGCTGGTGAAGCAGGGAACATGATTATAAAAAAGAGTTAAAAAGCAGTCGATATTTGAATCAGAGAGTGGTGTGTGTAATTGATGATAACCCTTCTAAAAAAGGAAAATATATTCATGGTATTCGAATTATAGGTGGCCGTGATATGATTCAGCAGGCAAAGAGAGAAGTATGATGCTGAAGAGATTATCCTTGCAATACCTTCGGCAAGCACAAAAAGATACACGTGATATATTAAGAATTTGCAATTTGACAGAATGTAAACTTAAAATCCTGCCAGGTATGTATCAGTTAATCAATGATGAAGTTGGGGTTTCAAATTTACGTGAAGTTTCAATTGAAGATCTTTTTGGGAAGAGATACTATAGATATTGATTTAGAAAGTGTTGGTCAGTATGTTCGTAATAAGCGTATTTTAGTAACAGGAGGAGGGGGATCAATTGGAAGTGAACTGTGTAGACAGATAGCTTCGCATAATCCTAAACTGCTTATCATATTTGATATTTATGAAAATAATGCGTATGATATACAGCAGGAACTTGTTCGAAAGTATCCCAATTTAAAACTAGAAGTATTGATTGGATCGGTAAGAAATACGAGTAGAATTGAAAGTGTTATGGAATATTATCGCCCGGATGTAGTATCTCATGCGCGCATATAAACATGTTCCACTGATGGAAGACAGTCCTAATGAGGCGATAAAAAACAATGTATTTGGAACGTATAAAACGGCAAGAGCGGCGGACAAGTTTGGTGTAAAAAATTTGTTCTAATTTCAACTGACAAAGCAGTGAATCCTACAAATATTATGGGAGCATCAAAAAGGCTTTGCGAGATGATTGTGCAGACGTTCAGCAAATATTCCAGAACGGAGTATGTAATTGTAAGATTTGGAAATGTGCTTGGAAGTAATGGCAGCTGTGATTCCACTGTTTAAAAAACAAATGGAAGAAGGAGGACCGGTTACTGTAACACATCCAGATGTGATTAGGTATTTTATGACGATACCAGAAGCAGTATCCTTAGTGCTTCAGGCTGGAGCATATGCTCATGGGGGGAGAAATTTTTGTGTTGGATATGGGAGAACCTGTAAAAATAGCAGATTTGGCAAAAAAATCTGATCCGTCTTTCGGGATATACATTAGGTGTCAATATGGAAATTAAGTATACTGGATTACGACCAGGAGAAAAATTATATGAAGAATTATTGACTAAAGAAGAAGGATTGCAGAAAACAGCGAATGATTTGATTTTTATTGGAAAACCATTGAGTTTGATGAAGTACATTTTTAAGTCAGTTAAGAGAGCTTGAAAAAGGCAAACAATGGAAGAGAGCCCGGATATCAAAGAAAAAGTTGCTGGAATCATTTCAACATATCATATTAGATCAGAAGACAAAAAAAAGAGATAGCGAGGCTTTCAAAGAATTGATGAGTATGGGCAAAATCAGTCATGAAGGACCGAGTGTTGACGAAAATGGAAAAAGTTGATGTATAAGAAAAGAGAAGATGCTATTTGCGAAAATTGACAAAAAGAGAAGCATTTGGTATAATCTATGCATCTAAGAAAGCATGCAGTATAATAATTAAGTAATCAAAATAAAAGTTGGTGATTCAGATGAAACTAAATATCTGTAAGACCAACTTTTTTGAGAAGAATATTATTGGTAGAAGTTAGGAGAAGAATGAACGAAAAGATATTAACAATAACCATTCCTAGTTACAATGTAGAAGCGTATTTGGAAGATTGCTTAGAATCATTTGTTAATTCCGAAGTAATGGATGATATAGAAGTTTTGATTGTAAATGATGGTTCAAGCGATAGAACAGAAGAAATAGCAAGACGATATGAAAGTAAATATCCGAACACATATCGTTTAATTAACAAAGAAAATGGTGGACATGGATCAACAATAAATACTGGAGCAAAGAGAAGCAAAAGGAAAGTATTTTAAAGTAGTTGATGGTGATGATTGGGTTGATACAAGAAGTTTTATCCATTTGGTCAAAGTGCTGAAAAAATTGATGCAGATATAGTTGCATCAAACTATACCTGATTAATCACACAACAAAGATGCCGGAAGAACGCCAGAACATCCATTTGAGAAAATTGAATATAATAGAATGTATAATTTTGAAGAGATTGTAGGTAAAACAATTATTGATATGCATGCTACAACTGTAAAAACGGAATTGTACAGAAAAGCAGGAGAACAGATTGATGAGCATACATTTTATGTGGATGTAGAGTTTATAGCATTTCAATCCCGTATGTTCAGACTGTATATTTTATTGAGGATCATGTTTATCAGTATCGGTTGGGATTACCTGGACAGAGTATGTCGATTCAGAAGATGCAAAAAAACTTGAAAAACCATTTGAAAGTACTGATGAGATTGAACCAGTATTGCAATAAAATAGAAAAATTTGCACCGGAAGCGAATATAGAATACATCAGAGAACTTACTGCAACGATACTTACCAGCCAGATGAAAATTTATATTAGTTTTCCACTTAAGAATGGAATGCGGAAAAAGGCTATGAAGTTGGATGCATATTTTACCATAAGAACAGAGCGGTATATGATAAGGTAAGGAATCCGGCAGTTCTGCTTTTAAGAAAGACAAGATATGCGACATTTCCACTGGCCGTGTTAGCATTCAAGGGAAGAAGAAATTCATATTAAGTAAATGGAGAAAAAGATGAGCGCAACAAGAGATAGAATAAATACATTTTTAAGTACAAAGATCTATTGAGAGAATTAGTAGTTCGAGATGTAAAATTGAAATACAGACGCCTTTTTGGGATATGTTTGGAGTATTTTGAATCCGTTATTGATCATGCTGGTAATGACACTGGTGTTTTCACAGATGTTCCAGAGAGGTATTGAGAATTTCCCGGTATATCTGTTGACTGGTCAAGCATTATTTGACTTCATGAATAACGCAACTCATATGTCGATGTATTGTGTATTAGATAATGGCGCTTTGATTAAAAAGATATATGTTCCAAAATATATTTTTACATTATCAAAGGTTACAAGCTCACTGATTGACCTTATTTTTTCAATGGGAGCATTGATTCTTGTTATGCTGATTACAAGAGCGCCGTTTTCACCATACCTTTTATTATTCCCACTGGTTGTAATTCCGCTGTATATTTTTGTATGTGGTATGGGATTCTTCCTTTCAGCAAAGAAATGTATTTTTCAGAGATATCCAGTACATTTACAATGCAATCACTGTTGCATGGATGTATGTAACACCTATGTTCTATCCGATTGACCTTTACCGGATTGGTTAAGAACACTTGTAGAGTATTGTAATCCAATGTATTATTACATTCAGTTCTTTAGAGATCTGGTGTTATACAGACATTTTACGACACCTAGAATTTTTGTAGGATGTTGGTTAATGGCGTTTGTTATGCTTGCAATCGGAATGGCTGTATTTAAAAAGACACAGGATAAATTCATATTATATATCTAGGAGAAAATGTATGAGTGACGAGTATATTGTAGATGTTGACCATTTGACAATCCGGTTTAATATGGCAACGGAGAAAGTTGATAATCTAAAAGAATATGTAATTAAGTTGATTAAGCACGAGTTGATGTTTCAGGAGTTTTTTTTAGCGTTAAAAGATGTGAGCTTAAAAGTAAAACGTGGAGAAGCATGGGGCTCATAGGAACAAATGGTTCTGGTAAGTCAACACTTTTGAAAGCTTGTTGTGGGATATTGAAGCCTTATAAAGGAACCGTTACGACAAAGGGAACAATTGCACCTTTGATTGAACTGGGAGCGGGTTTTGATATGAATATGACAGCACGTGAGAATGTATTTTTGAATGGAACTGTATTAGGTCATTCGAGAAAGTTTATGGAAGAGCATTTTGACGAGATTATAGAATTTGCAGAGCTGAAAGATTTCCTTGATGTACCGATTAAAATTTCTCATCTGGTATGCAGGCGAGACTTGGATTTGCAATTGCAACAATGGTTCGTCCAGATATTCTGGTAGTTGATGAAATCCTTTCGGTTGGTGATTATCAGTTCCAGCAGAAGTGTTATGAAAGAATGGGACAGATGCTTAGTGGTGGAACAACGTTATTGTATGTTTCTCACGATGTTAATTCTGTCAGACAGTTGTGTGATCATGCAATCTGGATTGATAAAGGCGATGTGAAAATGAGCGGATTGGTCGAAGAAGTAACAGATCGATATATGCATATGAATCAGTAAATGGTGATAAAAATGATATTACAGAAAATTGTTTGGCAACAGCAGGCAGTAGAAGAGTCAGAGCTATACTATAAGGTGGCTAATGGCATTCAGTCAGGAGAAAAAAATCTTGCTTAGTGCAGGTGGAAAAGTTGATTTTTGCACCTATATGAATATTTTTCTGCTGAGAAATGGAAAGAATATACAGGGGTTCAGTCGATTACTCTATCGATTACCTTTGAAGGAAAAATAAAAGTTTTTGTATATGCTTTATCCAGTGTAGATGAAAAAATAGTAAACAGCAAAATTATGCAAGAGGAAATGGAAAATTCGTCTAAGAGTACAAAATGTACATCAAGGATTGAATTGCCGGCTAAAGGTGTAATTGGCGTAACCATAGTTGCTGAAGAAGATACGGTTCTTTATGAAGGAAGCTATGATACAGATGAAGTGGCTTCAAGACGAGAGATTAACATTGGAATTGGTATCTGTACATTTAAACGTGAAAAATATGTTGAGCGTAATATGAATGTGTTGAAGAAACATTTGCTTAATAATGAGGAATCACAGGCTTACGGTCACTTATCGGTGTGTATTTCTGATAATGGGGAACTTTAGAAAAAGAAAAAATAGAGGACTCCAATATCAGGATTGTAAAAATAAAAATCTTGGTGGAGTAGGCGGATTTACCAGAACAATGTTTGAACATATGCGTGATGATAAAATCACACATGTATTGTTGATGGATGATGATGCGGTTATTTCACCGGAAGCCATAGAACAATTTATACATTGTTGACAGTTTTGAAAGATGAATATATGTCTGCAACGATTGGGGGAACTTTATTAAGAGAAGATTTACCAAAAGTTCAGTATGAATGTGGTGCTTGTTGGAATGATGGTGATATTGTTGCTACGAACCACGATTTTGATATGACAGTTCTTGAAAATGTTGTAAAAATGAGCAAGTTCAAAGAACGGAATATACAGGATGGTGGTATTCCTGTATTCCGGTTGATTTCATAAAAGAAAAAGAATATCCATTGCCATTTTTTATTCATCGAGATGATATCGAATATGGACTGCGGGCAAATGGTCAGTTTATATTTATGAATGGAATTTCAATCTGGCATGAAGCATTTGAGAATAAGTTACCAGGATTTCTGGAATATTATGATATCAGAAATCTTGCAATTACGAATGCAATTCATAATCCACAATATACTGCAAAAGAGTTTAAGAAGATGCTTTTATTCAGGTTAGCAGTAATATTGGGAAATATCGATATAAATATGTAGATTTGAATTTGAAAGGCGCAGTAGATTTCCTGAGAGGATTCAAATGGTTCTATAATGCAGATACTTTGAAATTGCACGGAGAGTTAGCAAAATATAATTATCAGGTGCAGCCTGTAGAGAAATTTATTGGATATCATGGAATTGATGCAGAGGATCTGAATCCATGCGGAAGACCAGAGGTAGCACCACCAGGAAAAGTAAGAAAGTTATGGGGAATGCTGTCAATGAATGGTCACTTTTTCCCGGCGTATAAAAGTGAAACTACAAAAAGTAGCAAGACCAAATCCTAACATTTATGATTTATATCGATGCAAAGAAGTAGTATATGCAGATGCGACAGGAAAAGCAATTTGTGTTCAGAGAAGCAGGGGAGAGTTGGTAAAAGCTTATATAAAAATGTTGAAGGTATTTCGGCTAATAGATAAGCATTATGATCGCGTATGTGATGAATATCGAAGGAATTATTCAAAACTTGAAAGCAGAGAATTTTGGCAAAACTATTTACAGTTAAAATAATCAATGATAAGGAGTTGTAAAAATGGAGTTAAAATTACAGAGTATTTTGTTTCCGGATAAAGAAGAGTATACAGATTATGCCGATCTTTTTTATAAAGGTGGATTAGGCATTCAGGATAAAGAAGAAAAAGTGCTTTGTGTTTTCAAAATATAGTACTTGCTGATTTTGGGGCATATTTAAATGCGTTTTCCATGAAAAAGTGGAAGAAACATACCAAAATAGGGCAAACATCACTAAAATTAGTGATTAAAGGTAATTTTGAACTTGTTTTGTCTGGATATCATAGAATTGAGGAATCGGCAAAAGAGATGTACTTTTGAAAAAAGAATATCACTGTGATGAAAAACAGAAATTTCTGTGAATATTCCGAATAATAAAGAAACATTAGTGGCGTTTGAACTTCGTATGTATTCTGATTGTTATGTGTATGGTGGTGGATACTATGCAGAAGTAAATGAAGAAGAGTTCAATGAAGTCAGGCTTTCCATTGCAACTACTACGTTTAAGAAAGAAGATTTTATCCGTAAAAATGTAAAAATGATTAAGGACGAAATTCTTTCAAAAGATGATATTATTGGAAGAAATGTATATCTCCACATTGTTGATAATGATGAAGGAAGAGTATTATCAGCAGAAGAATTTGAGGGAGAACATGTATATTATCACAGAAATAAAAATGTAGGTGGTTCAGGAGGATTTACCAGAGGTATGATTGAATCCCTTCAGCAAAAGCCAAAAGCAACAACGTATTATTGATGGATGATGATGTGGTTGTTCTTTCTGAAAGCATTAAAAGAACATATTTAATGTTATTATTGGTAAAACCAAAATATAAAGAGTATATTATCAGCGGTGCAATGCTCTGTTATGAAGAGATGGATGTATTTCATGAAGATGTGGGATTCTTGGGAGCAGACGGTGGACAGAACTCTTCTAAAGGTCATGGGAAAATTGTGGATATGGCTGATATGGTTCAAAAGAAGAAGCGAAAACGAAAAAGGCGGATTCATATGCTGGATGGTGGTATTGCTGTATACCAGTTACAATGATTGAGAAAACGGTTTTGCATTACCATTATTTATCCGTGTCGATGATACGGAGTTTAGTTTTTCGTAATCAGGCAAAATTCATTACAATGAACGGTATTTGTGTATGGCATATGGGCTTTACCTTGAAATTTAACTATTTTATGGAATATTATCAGGTATTCCGTAATTTCCTGATTGAAGAAGCTTGTAATCCATCAAGAGGAAGAAGAGAACGAATCTGGAGCAGATTTAATGGATTGTTTTTGTCGGAAATTTTGCGATTCAATTATAATGCGGCAAGAGAAATGATTGTTGATGCTGTAAGAGATTATCTGAAAGGACCTGCATTTATTGAAGAAGAAAAATGCCAGGAACGTTTAAAAACAATGTCTGCTAAAAATGCGGATATGAAGGATTTTGAAGAGTTTGATGAGTATGGTGTAGATATTGATTCTATTTATCAGGAAGATTATCGAAGTTTAAAGGATACGATTCTTTATCGTCTGACTTTTAACGGACAGATATTCTGGCCGAAAAAATGGCTGAAAAGGGACCAGCAGACTGTTGCCCATGACTGGTTCTATAATCCCACAAAGACAGTGCCTGGTAGACAGTGTAATTGCAATTAATCCAAATGCTTATACGGCAGAAATAAGAAAGCTGGATAAGAAAAATTTAGAAAAGTAATGAAATACTATTTCGTAACATTAAAACGTTATAGAAAAATGCATAAAGAAGTTGATAAAGCTTATTATGACAGAAGAAAGTATTTGACATCTTATAAGTTCTGGAAAGAGTATTTGGAATTAGAAAAATATCAATAGAATGAGGGAATAGTTGATGAAGTACGATTATTTAGTAGTAGGATCCGGTTGTTCGGATCAGTATTTGCTCACAGACAGGCAAAGAAAAAAAAGGAAAGAGCTGTCTGGTAATTGACAAACGTCCGCATATCGGTGGAAATATTTACTGCGAAAGTATTGAAGGAATCAATGTTCACAAATATGGTGCACATATTTTCCATACCTCAATAAAAAGTTTGGGATTACATCAACCAGTTTGCAGAGTTCAACAATTACATTAACTCACCGGTAGCAATTTATAAGAATGAGCTTTACAATCTGCCGTTCAACATGAATACATTCAGTAAAATGTGGAATATCAAGACACCTCAAGAAGCAAAAGAAATGATTGCAAAACAGGTTGCAGAGACAGGGATCACAGAGCCGAAGAACCTGGAAGAACAGGGATTATCGCTGGTAGGAAAAGATGTATTTGAAAAATTGGTAAAAGGTTATACCGAAAAACAGTGGGGACGTGCCTGCAAAGACCTTCCGGCATTCATTATCAAACGTTTACCGGTAAGATTTACATTTGACAATAACTATTTCAATGACAGATATCAGGGAATCCCGATTGGCGGATATACAAAGATCATTGAAAAGATGCTGGACGGAATCGAAGTAAAGACAGATACCGACTACTTTGAGTTCATCAAAGAAAATCCGGATATCGCAGAGAAGACACTGTTTACCGGAATGATTGATGAATACTTCGGATACAAGCTCGGAGCACTGGAATATCGTTCCGTAAGATTTGAAACAGAAGTACTTGATACAGACAATTATCAGGGAAATGCAGTTGTGAACTATACAGAAAGAGAAGTTCCTTATACACGTATTATCGAACACAAGCATTTTGAATTTGGAAAGCAGGAAAAAAACTGTTATCTCCAGAGAGTATTCTTCAGAATGGAAAGTAGGAATGGAACCGTATTATCCGGTAAATAACGAACAGAACAATAAGCTGTTTGAAGAATACAAGAAACTTGCAGACCAGGAGAAGAATGTGATCTTTGGTGGACGTCTTGGAAATTACAAGTATTATGATATGGATAAGGTAATCGAAGCAGCTGTTAGAAACTGTAGAGAAAGAATTAGCATAAGTTTTTACATTTTAGTGCATTGACTTATTAAGCGAGAGCCATCTGTTTAAAACAGATGGCTCTCGCAACGTTTAGTTATAGAACTTTTGATAAGATTAAAGAAGGAAGCATAAAATGAAAAAAGAAAAAGATATATTTGACCGCATCATGGAATTTCCAGTTTTACGGATTTTTAATCCATTTTACAAAAAAAAAATAAAGAAATATTATTATACTTATTCTTTGGTGGCTTAACTTTTTAGTAAGTATTATCTCTTATGCATTTTTAACATTCAGATAGGATGGAATGCTTTGGTAGCAAATATTGGTTCATGGATACTGGCTGTTGCATTTGCTTATATAACTAACAGGATTTGGGTGTTTGATTCAAATGCAAGTACAGCAGCTGATTTTATCAAAGAAATCACCAGTTTTATAGGCGGTCGAGTAGCAACGCTGGTAATTGAGGAACTGATCTTATTCATTTTCATCACGAATCTGGGAATGAACAGTATGCTGGTTAAGATAGTGGCACAGGTGATCGTAATTGTGCTTAATTATGTGATCAGCAAGCTGATTGTGTTCAAAAATAGCAGAAAAGTAGTTAAGAAATAGTTTTAATTGTATTTTATGGAGTTTTTTTGGTAGTATATACTATGTAATAATTTTGTAATAATTGTTACATAGTATATTTTATTTTAAAGAAAGAAGATTATTTATGGAGAATATGCATATCGCTTTTTCACCCCCAGATATCACAGAGGAAGAAATAGCAGAAGTTGTAGATACGTTAAGAAGTGGTTGGATCACAACCGGACCAAAGACAAAGCTTTTTGAAAAACAGTTGGCAGAATATATAGGGACTAATAGAGTAGTTTGTCTGAATTCGGCAACAGCCTGCCTGGAGATGACACTGCGTCTTCTGGGAATTGGACGGAGATGAAGTAATTACAACTGCCTATACTTATACTGCATCAGCCAGTGTAGTAGAGCATGTAGGTGCAAAACTGGTTCTGGTGGATGTGGCAAAAGATTCTTACGAGATGGATTATGAGAAGCTGGCAGATGCAATCACAGAGAAGACGAAAGCGGTTATCCCGGTAGATCTTGCCGGAATTATGTGTGACTATGATAAGATATTTGAAATTGTAGAAGCAAAGAAATCACTTTTCCATCCGGCAAATGAACTTCAGGAGAAGTTTGGCAGAGTGATCGTAGTGGCAGATGCGCCGCATGCATTTGGCGCAGAGCGAAAAGGAAAAAAATGTGGACAGGTCGCAGATTTCACAAGCTTTTCCTTCCATGCGGTAAAGAACCTGACGACAGCGGAAGGTGGCGCAGTCACATGGCGTCTGATCGAAGGTGTGGATGACGAAGAGATTTATAAAAAATATATGCTTTTTTCACTGCACGGTCAATCCAAAGATGCGCTAGCAAAGACGCAGCTTGGCGCATGGGAGTATGATGTTGTGGCACCTTATTTCAAATGCAATATGACCGATATCATGGCTTCTATTGGATTGGTACAGTTAAAACGCTATGATGCATTATTAGCACGGCGCCGGGAAATCATAGGAATGTATGATAAAGCACTGGAAAGTCTTTTCTGTGAATGTACTGAATCATTTTGATACAGATCATAAGTCCAGCGGACATTTGTATTTGATCCGTGTTCAGGGAAAAACACGGGAAGAATGTAATGAGATCATTACGAAGATGGCAGAGCATGGCGTAGCAACGAATGTGCATTACAAACCGTTACCGTTGTTATCTGCATACAAAAATATGGGATTTGATATTAAAGATTATCCAAATGCTTATGCTTTATTTGAAAATGCAATTACATTACCGCTTCATACGAAACTTACCGATGAAGAGGTAAAATACGTGACAGATGTATTGAAGGAATGCATCGGATAGGAATGCTGTATGAGAAAATGGGACGAACTTCCGAAGTTTATGAGAACAAACGAAGTAAAACAATACTATGATATTCTGATCAGACACGAAAAAGAATTAAGATTAAAGAGATATTTTGACATTCTGCTTTCAATGATTTTACTTGTCATTTTATCACCGATTATGTTAGTCATCAGTATTGCAATCAAGCTGGATTCACCGGGACCGGTGATTTACAAGCAGGTGCGTGTGACACAGTATGGAAAGAAATTTCACATTCTAAAGTTCCGTACTATGGTGCAGAATGCAGACAAGATGGGAACACAGGTTACGATCAGTCAGGATTCCAGATTGACACGGGTTGGAAAAGTGATCCGCATGGCTGTAGGATTGATGAATTTCCACAGCTTATCAATGTTCTTCGCGGAGAGATGAGTTTTGTTGGAACCAGACCGGAAGTAGTAAAATATGTAAAAGGCTATACGAAAGAAATGTATGCAACTCTTTTTGTTGCCGGCAGGAATTACTTCCAGAGCCAGTGTATGCTACAAAGATGAGGGTGAAATGCTGGAGCATGTAGAAGATGTGGATTATGCTTATATTCATGAAGTGCTTCCGGAGAAGATGAGTTATAATCTGGAAGATCTGCGCAAATACAGTCTGTGGAGAGATTTTATGACCATGTTTATGACAGTATTTGCAGTATTACGATAAGAACTACAGTATATGAGAAATGTATGTTAGTATCAGTTTGCACGATTGCGCGCAATGAAGAAGAGTATCTTCCACATTTGCTGGAGGATATCACAAAACAGGATTACCCGGCAGAGCAGATCGAAGTTGTGATGGTGGACAGCAGTTCAACAGATGGAACCAGACGGATTATGGAACGTTTTGCCGAAGAAAATCCGCAGTATCATAACTGCGTTGTTACGGAAAATCCGGGGAATAATCAGGCCTCCGGATGGAATCAGGCAATCCGTAGTTCAACCGGAGATATTATTATCCGTCTGGACGCACATGGACGCATTCCAGAGGATTTTGTTTCCAAGAACGTAGAATGCATGGAAAGCGGAGAATATGTCACCGGGGGACCAAGACCGAATCTTCCGGAGAAGGACACACCTTGGCAGAGACTTCTACTGAGCGCGGAAAGTTCGATGTTCGGAAGTGGAATCGCAGGTTTCCGGAGAGAGAATGAAAAGAAATATGTAAAGTCCATGTTCCATGCAGCGTATCGGAGAGAAGTATTTGAAAAGGTTGGACTTTTCAATGAAAATCTGGGAAGAACGGAAGATAATGAGATGCATTACCGGATCCGGCAGGCAGGATACCGCTTATGCTACGATCCGCAGATTCATTCCTGGCAATATGTGAGAAGTTCGATTCCGGGAATGATGAAGCAGAAATATGGCAATGGAAACTGGGTAACAAGAACTCTTGGCGTATGTCCTGGATGTCTCAGCATTTATCATTTTGTGCCGTTTGCTTTTGTGATTGCGATTCTTGTGACATCCATTTTGGTAGCACTAAAGAAGCCATTTCTGGCGATTGCCATGTGGATTACTTATTGGTGTGGTGCAATCGGAATGGCAATTCTGTCTGTAAAAATGAGGCGAAGCATATATGTCATCTTTTGCTTCCGGGAATCTTCTTTTTACTTCATTTAAGTTATGGAGTGGGAAGTGTCGTCGGAATGGGAAAGATGATAAAAGATAAAATTACAAAGAAATAAAAGAGAGGATTTAGTATTATGAAGTATGATTATTTAGTAGTAGGATCAGGATTATATGGGGCAGTATTTGCTCACGAAGCAAAGAAAAAAGGAAAACCTGTCTGGTAATTGACAAGCGTCCGCATATCGGTGGAAATATTTATTGTGAAAATATTGAAGGAATCAATGTTCACAAATATGGTGCCCATATTTTCCACACATCCAACAAACAGGTTTGGGATTACATCAATCAGTTCGCAGAGTTCAATAATTACATTAACTCACCGGTAGCGATTTACAAAGACGAACTCTACAACCTGCCATTTAACATGAACACATTCAGCAAAATGTGGAATATCAAGACACCACAGGAAGCGAAAGATATGATTGCAAAACAGGTTGCAGAGACAGGAATCACAGAGCCGAAGAACCTGGAAGAACAGGGATTATCGCTGGTAGGAAAAGATGTATTTGAAAAACTGGTAAAAGGTTATACTGAAAAACAGTGGGGACGTGCCTGTAAAGACCTTCCGGCATTCATCATCAAACGTTTACCGGTAAGATTTACATTTGACAATAACTACTTTAATGACAGATATCAGGAATCCCGATTGGTGGATATACAAAAATCATTGAAAAGATGCTGGACGGAATCGAAGTAAAGACAGATACTGATTACTTGAATTTATCAAAGAAAATCCGGATATCGCAGAGAAGACACTGTTTACCGGAATGATTGATGAATACTTCGGATACAAGCTCGGAGCACTGGAATATCGTTCCGTAAGATTTGAAACAGAAGTACTTGATACAGACAATTATCAGGAAATGCAGTTGTGAACTACACCGAAAGAGAAGTTCCGTATACACGTATCATTGAGCATAAACATTTTGAATTCGGAAAACAGGAAAAGACAGTTATCTCTAAAGAGTACTCTTCAGAATGGAAAGTAGGAATGGAACCGTATTATCCGGTAAATAACGAACAGAATAATAAGCTGTTTGAAGAATACAAGAAACTTGCAGAGCAGGAAAAGAATGTGATATTTGGTGGACGTCTTGGAAATTACAAGTATTATGATATGGATAAGGTAATTGAGGCGGCACTGGAGATGGTGGCTGAGGAATTATAAAGGGTTTGGATAAATCAGGATATGTTGAAAAGCATATCCTGATTTAGACTGTCTGCAAAGAGAGGAAATAAAATGAATTGGATAAAGCAAATCAATAATAAGGTGGAAGAAAGATGGATAAATTCATCTTATGAATTCAAATACAATCTATCAGAAATATTTTTCTTGGAATTTTTGCTGTATGGCTGATTTTGACTTACAGCTGGACAACGATGGCGCATATTCCATGGCCACCATTTTTTTATTTCTGCGTTCAGATAGGGATTGGACTTGCAGTATTGTTCCGGTATATGGTGATGAGAACCTCAGATATAAAGAAAATACTATTTATACTTCTGGTTATTGGATCATTTATAATTGCGAGAAGATATTCAGGAGTTGATGCATTGCTTGAGACGGGATTTTTGATTGCAGGTGCGAATGATATTGATTACAGAAAAATTTTAAAAGTATATCTGATCGTAGAAATTCCGATGACAATCTGTACGATGATTGCAGGATATACAGGAGTTATCACGAATTTGGTTTACCATAGAGGAGAGCAGGTGCGGATGTCATTTGGTTTTGTTTATCCGACAGATTTTGCAGCAAAGAGGTATTATTTTTTATGGTAACAGCCTGGGTTGTACTCAGGCAGGTGAGATGCACCTGGATAGAAATTGGACTGATGATAATCAGTGTGGTTCTGTTTGAAAAATATTGCGATGTACGAAACAGTGAAATCGTAATGATGATTTTGATTATATGTGTTGTTTATTTGAAAATCAGAAACAAATTAGCTGCAAAGAAAGGAAAAGAATATACGCCATCACTATTACTAAAAATTTTATGTCTGGTGGCACCATATGGGTTGGCTGGATTTATGATCTTAGTATCAAGATTTTATCGACCAGATATAGAATGGATGGCAAAATTAAATACTCTTTTTCAACGCGACTTTCTTTAGGAAAAGAAGTTTTTTGACAGGTATGATATTCAGATATGGGGACAGGACATTCCAATGCGTGGAAATGGGGGATCAACAGAAGTGGTAGCAGACTATTTCTTTATTGATAGTTCTTATGTGAATATATTGATGAGATTAGGTCTTGTGGCATTTATTTTGGTTATGCTGATTATTTCAATTATAATGATCAAAAGCTTAAATCATCCATATATGTTAATGGCTATGGCAATTGTCTGTATTCATTCAGTGATGGAGCATCATATGTTTGAAGTGTATTATGATGTGTTTTTGATGCTTCCGCTTGCGAAGTTTGATGTGAAGGATATCGGAAAAAGACAGAGAAAATGTGGAAATTGAGTGGGGAATAATTGTTATGAAAACAAAAGTACCAGACTACAATACATAGATATAGCTAAAGGGATAGCAATGATCTGTATTATATTAGGCCATTATAGTGGGTTTGTTTGCAGTAGGATATTTTTCAAGAAGAATATTTTGGTTTCCTTTTTAGCATACAGGCAGGAGCATGTGCTACAATGTTCATGTATATGGGATATCTCTGGAGGGGTGCAAAGACTAAAATTAGTGAGTTGCCAAAGGAAGTGAAAATCTTTTCAGTTCTTTTTGCACTACTTACTTGGATTTCATTTATAAAAAATTTCCAATCGTTCTGGTTAGTGCATTGTGATATTGGACGAGGGATAATAGATATTTTCGGCTGCATATGTGCATGTGTGATTGTTATTTTAATCTCCAAAATTATTGAGTGTAGGACGAAATATATTGGTGGAAGTTTGGCATATCTTGGAAGATATAGTTTGTTGATATTGTGTGTGCATATTGTAGAACTTGATCTTCTTCCGTGGTGGCAGATAACAGAAAAATATGTTGTGAATGGAATGTCAGCAAATATTCAGTTGATTCTGATTATTGCCGGTAAAGTGCTTTTTAGATTTAGGGGTGCATTTGTTTTATCAAAGATTACTTTGGTTAGAAAAATTTTTGGCTTTAAAAACTAAGTGTAAGTTATTAAGCAATGACAGAATGAAACATTTTTTAGAATTTGTATTGCTTGTGAATATTGCAATTCTTTTATATTTATGCTTTACTATATTATGTATGTTTGTAAATACTAAGTAAAGGAAATGAAAGGAAAATGAAAAAACCAAAGATAAAGAGTATCGGATATTGGTTCTATTGTATTCTAATGATCATAATCTCAGTTCTTGGATTTATTCTTTATAATCTGGGAAACTGGGTATTAGACACGTGGGGGCTGTTGTCTATCGATGAAATTATTTTTCATTTGAAAGTACCGCTTGATGGGACGAACTCAGACGTAGTACTTGATGGGATCAATGCATGCGTACCATTGGCAGTATTAGTATTATTTTTATCTATTTTCCTGATTATAGGATTAAGGAATAAGCATGGAAAATGTATGATTGCGTTATTTCTTGTAGCTGTGATTGCCTGTGGAAGTGCAGGAAGGGCGGCTTATGAAGTATATGATGAATTGGATGTAAAAGAATATCTGGTAAGTCAGAAGAAAGAATCGCATTTTATTGAACAGAATTATGTGGATCCACGTACAACGAAGATTACATTTCCGGAACAAAAAGAAATCTGATTTATATTTATCTGGAGTCAATGGAATCCACTTATGCGTCAAAAGAAGATGGCGGTGGAATGGATTTCAACTGTATTCCGGAATTGACGACTTTAGCAGAGGAAAATACTAATTTTTCTCAAAGCGATAAGTTGGGAGGAGGATATCCTGCGTATGGATGCACATGGACGATGGGAGGGATTTTCGCCCAGACATCTGGAATTCCAATAAAAAATACAGAAAATATTAGAAATGTGAATGAAGATATTAATGATACGTTAGCGCAGCAGACATCCTTTTCTTCAAGAGCAAAAAATTTAGAAGATATTTTATCAGAAGAAGGATATAATCAATATTTTATGATTGGATCAGATGCTACTTTTGGAGGAAGAAGAACATACTTTGAGAGTCATGGTAAAACAGAAATATTTGATTATACTACGGCGGTAGAAGAAGGAAAAATCCCAGAAGATTATTGGGTATGGTGGGGGTATGAAGACCAAAAGTTATTTGAAAATGCAAAAGAAAAGTTAAGCGAAATAGGAATAAAGGATGAGCCATTTAATTTTACGATGTTGACGGTAGATACACATTTTGAAGACGGATATGTATGTGAGCAGTGCCAAAATGAATTTGGAGATAATCGATACGCAAATGTAATGGCATGTTCAAGCAGACAGGTTGATGCATTTGTTAAATGGATTCAGAAACAGCCGTTTTATGAGAATACAACAATTATAATAAGTGGGGATCATTTAACAATGGATTCTGATTTTTGTAATGATGTGAGTGACGATTATGAGAGAGGTGTATATAATGCATTTATAAATTTACCAGAAAATCTTGATACTTCTTTTGAAAAAACACATAATCGAGAATTTTCTACAATGGATATGTTTCCAACGACACTTGCAGCATTGGGAGCAGAGATTACAGGAGAGAAACTTGGTCTTGGTGTGAATTTATTTTCAGGTGTGGAGACTCTTACAGAACAATGCGGAAGAGAAAAATTAGATAAGGAGCTGAAAAAGAAATCTACATTCTACGATATGCTGATTAACGATGTAGATATTAACATTTTGAAAAAGAAAAGAGCTGAAGAGGCTGAAAACCAGCAGGAGGAAAATACCGATAATCAGGACCAGCCAATGAATCAGCCAGATGCAGGTGTAGATACAAGTGGTATTGAAACGCCGGATGCATGGCAGGGGTATACGCAGGATAATTATCAGTATAATTATAATGACGGATCGAATGATTACTGGTATGACGGAGGAAATTCCTGGGACAATTCATGGAATGGAGGATGTGATGATAATACTTATGTAGAACCAACTCCAACACCGGAACCGACTCCAGCTCCAACACCGGAACCGACTCCAGCTCCAACGCCGGAACCGACTCCAGTTCCAACGCCGGAACCGGATCCAGCGCCAGATCCGACACCAACACCAGATCCGGCACCGGATTCAACACCAACTCCGGATCCCGGTGGAGGCGCAGAAAGCAATGCAGGCGGAACAACAGAAAATGTAAATTAGAGAAGAACTCCGGTTTATGCCGGGGTTTTTCTTCGGATAAATAAAGCAGAACGGAGTTGTCAGTAAATTGATACAATGAGAATTTCTACAAACAAGTAGACATTTCCCCATAAAAAGTGTAAGATAGAATCTAAGAGTATTTATACTTACAATTAATATGGTTAGAAAGAGGAAAGTACATGAAGATGAAGTTTACGAAAAAAAATAGCGACAATTCTTTTGTCTGTATGTCTGATCGTACCATGTTTTTCTGTGATGGCGCTAGCTGCAAATGGTGTGATATTCTTTTCTGATCTTGAGACAAGTGTCGGGGATGAATTTACGATCACAGGTACAGCAGTTGTCAGCGGAGATGTAATCGGAGACGCGACGATTCATATGACTTACGATCCTTCTTATATGCGATTTGAAGAGGGAGACGGAGTGAATGCAGACACGGATGGTAATCTGACATTTAAAGGTTCAGGTGACGGAAGCAGTGACCGGATTGAGTTTACAATGAAATTCCAGGCTCTCCAGGAAGGAAGTACAAGACTTGAACAGGGAGATGCGACGGTTACAGACAGCACTGGATCAAGTGTGGCATGTGAAGAAGGATATGCGGATGTTACGATCGGAGCAGGAGATCCGAGCAAGATCAAGGATGTTGCGAGTGGAACAAGTGTAACGATTGATGGTCAGGAGTATACCTTATCCGGTGATTTCTCAGACAGCATGATTCCAGCTGGATTTACAGCAGGAGAGATTACTTATAATGATTCGACGTATAAAGGTGCTGTGCAGGAAAAGACAGGACTTCAGATGGCTTACCTGGTAGACGGTGATGGAAAAGGCGATTTCTGGATGTATGATTCATCTGACAGCAGCTTCTCACCGGCAGAACAGGTTGTGATTTCAGATACTTATTCTATCGTAATTTTTGATGCAGGCAGTAAAGTGTCTATGCCATCAAAGTATTCAAAAGGAAATCTGGAGATCAACGGCAAGACTTTTGAAATCTGGGATGAACCGGACCGCGATGGTTTCTATGTATTATATGCAGTAAATAATGACGGTGAAGAATCCCTCTATTTATATGACTCTGTAGAGCATACTTATCAGAGAATGGAGACTCCGAAGTCTGCGACTACACCGGATAAGAAGAGTGCAAGCAAGTTTGACGCAATTTTAGAAAAGATTTCCGATCATCTGATCTGGTTTGTAGCAGCGGCAGCAGTTATCGTTATTCTTCTGGTAATCTTCCTTCTTGTTTCCGTTGTGAAGTTACATAATCGCAACAGAGAGTTGGATGATCTGTATGATGAATATGAATTGGACGATGAGCCGCAACGTAATCCGGTAAAACCGATCCAGCCTGTTAAGACAGAAAAGAAATCACAGTTCAAAAAGAGACAGGATGATGATTTCGAAGATGATTATGACGACTTTGATGATGATTTCGACGATGATGATTATTATGATGATGACTTCGACGATGATTATGATGACGAAGGAATAAGTGATGATACTCGCAACGTTGATGAGTTTGATGACTATTTTGATGATGACGACTTTGATTCGTTCGATGATTATAATATCAAGAAAGAAAAGTGTAAAAAAGGTGATACTTTCGAAATGGATTTTATTGATCTGGATTAAAGAGAAAGGCGGGGATGACGATTGTTATTCCCGCTTATTCTTTACAAAAAGTCCCATGTTTGCTACAATGTAACGAAAAGAGTAAAATTTATTTTCGCAAAAAAGACTGGAGGATATAGATAAATGTGTGGAATCGTAGGATATGTTGGATCGCAAAGCAGGCGGCTCCGATCTTACTGGATGGACTGTCAAAGCTGGAGTATCGTGGATATGATTCAGCAGGACTTGCTGTTCGTAATGGAACAGAAGAGACAGAAGTTATCAAGGCGAAAGGCCGTTTGAAAGTACTGTTTGAGAAGACCAATGGTGGTGCAGCCGTTCCGGGAACCTGTGGAATCGGTCACACCAGATGGGCAACACACGGGGAACCGTCAGAGAACAATGCGCATCCGCATATGAGTGACGATGGCAATGTAGTTGCTGTACACAACGGTATTATTGAAAACTATCAGGAGTTAAAGAACAAGCTGCTCCGCAAAGGATATACATTCTACTCTGAGACGGATACAGAGGTTGCTGTTAAGCTGATCGATTATTATTATAAAAAGTATGAAGGAACACCGGTAGATGCGATCAACCATTCCCTGGTCCGCATTCGTGGATCTTATGCGCTTGCTGTGATGTTCAAGGATTATCCGGAAGAAATTTATGTGGCAAGAAAAGACAGTCCGATGATTCTTGGCGTAGGAGATGGAGAGAGTTTTATTGCATCAGATGTGCCGGCTATTTTGAAATATACAAGAAATGTATACTATATTGGCAACCTGGAGATGGCAAAGGTCAGCAAAGAGGAAATTACCTTCTACAATCTGGACGGAGAAGAGATCCAGAAAAAATGAAAACTGTTGACTGGGATGCGGAAGCAGCTGAAAGAGCCGGTTATGAGCATTTTATGATGAAAGAGATCCATGAGCAGCCAAGAGCGGTTAAGGATACTCTGAATTCTGTATTAAAAGACGGAAAGATTGATCTGACTGATATCGGATTAGCGGAAGAGGATATCCGGAGAACAAGCCAGATTTACATTGTAGCATGTGGTTCTGCTTACCATGTAGGTATGGTGGCACAGTATGTGATCGAGGATCTGGTGAAGATTCCTGTTCGTGTGGAGCTGGCTTCTGAATTCCGTTACCGTAAGCCAATTCTGGATCCAAATGGTCTGGTGATCATTATCAGCCAGTCAGGAGAGACTGCAGACAGTCTTGCAGCGCTCCCGTGAGACAAAAAGCGCAGGGAATCCGTACACTTGGAATTGTCAATGTAGTCGGATCTTCTATTGCAAGAGAAGCAGATAATGTATTCTATACTCTTGCAGGACCGGAGATTGCGGTTGCAACAACAAAAGCGTACAGTACACAGCTGATCGCAACTTACATCCTTGCAATTCAGTTTGCCAAAGTAAAAAATACAATCACTGAAGAGCAGTATGAAAATTATATTGCCGAATTACAGGCAATCCCGGAGAAGATCGAAAAGATTATTGAAGATAAAGAAAGAATCCAGTGGTTTGCAGCAAAGCAGGCAAACGCAAAGGACGCATTCTTTGTCGGACGTGGAATTGATTATGCAATCTGTATGGAAGGCAGCCTGAAGATGAAAGAGATCAGTTATGTTCATTCAGAGGCATATGCAGCGAGAACTCAAGCACGGAACCATTTCTCTGATAGAGGATGGAACGCTTGTGATCGGTGTGCTGACACAGCCGGAATTATATGAAAAGACGATCAGCAACATGGTAGAGTGCAAGAGTCGTGGTGCATATCTGATGGGCCTGACACATTATGGCAATTATAATATAGAAGATACAGCAGATTTTGCAGTTTACATTCCAAAGACAGATGAGCATTTTGAGGCATCGCTTGCAGTGATTCCGCTGCAGCTGATGGGATATTATGTATCCGTTGCAAAGGGACTGGATGTAGATAAGCCGCGTAATCTGGCGAAATCTGTAACGGTTGAATAAAGTGATGCAGGAAGTTCCAGCGGAATTTCCTGTTGAATAAACGAGATGAACGACATAAAAATGTGCCGTTCATCTTTTTTTTCATATTTTATCACACTTTCATCACAATTATGGGCTAAACTCTTAACTATAGAAAAGGAAAAGAAAGGAGTCTTGAATGATGGACAATCAGTACAATTATTACAGACCAGATTCAGATGAAAATAGAGGAGCAGACAATCAGCAGGGATTCGAGCAGGACCGCAGAGAATCCGAAAGCTCCAAAACCGAAAAAAGGTTACGCAAAGAAAGTCGCACTTGTTGTAGGTCTTTGCAGTATTATTCGGGGCAGTTGGCGGTGTGACGATGCAGGGAACCAGTTATCTGACTGGTAAGCTGCTTGGAAAGAATACAAAGAGTACCGTAGGCACAACAAAGACTGTATCGAACGCAAAGCTTACAACATCTACCAGTACAGTAACTTCTGATGTATCAGATATTGTTGAGAATACACTTCCGTCAATTGTTTCTATTACCAATATGAGCGTACAGGAAGTACAGAATTTCTTCGGAGGAATCAGCCAGCAGGAGAGTGAAAGCGCCGGATCCGGTATCATCATCAGCCAGAATGATTCAGAACTCCTGGTTGTTACCAATAACCATGTTGTAGAAGGAAGCGATACACTTACTGTTACATTTAATGATGGTAACAGCGTGGAAGCGCAGATTAAAGGAACAGATTCCGCAAGGGATCTTGCAGTCGTAGCCGTTCCGCTTGATAAGATTTCAGACGATACAATGAATGCGATTAAGGTTGCAACACTTGGAGATTCAGATTCCCTGAAGGTTGGAGAACCTGCTATTGCAATCGGCAATGCACTTGGTTATGGACAGTCTGTTACAACTGGTATCGTCAGTGCAACCGGACGAACAATTGATGGATTTGACGGAGAATACATCCAGACAGATGCAGCAATCAACCCTGGTAACAGTGGTGGAGCTCTTCTGAATGCAAATGGTGAGGTAATCGGTATCAACTCTGCAAAGATCAACAGCTCGGCAGTAGAGGGTATGGGATTTGCGATTCCGATTTCTGATGCAAGTGATGTTATCCAGAATCTGATGAATAAAGAGACAAGAAGCAAGGTTTCAGATGAAGAAAGAGGATATCTTGGAATCAAGGGATACGATGTATCTGAAGAAGGTGCACAGATGTACAATATGCCGACCGGTGTTTATGTCAAAGAAGTTATGAGTGGTGGCGGAGCTGAGAAAGCCGGTCTTACAAAAGGATCGATCATTACTGGCTTTTGAGGGAAGTTCCATCAGTGGTATGAGTTCTCTCCAGGAACAGCTTCAGTATTATAAAGCAGGAGAAGAGGTAACGCTTACCGTACAGATCCCGGATAAGAATGGTGAATATACAGAAAAAGATATCAAGGTTACACTTGGTAAAAATTCATAAAATGGTGTGAATACGCCGTTTTATGGGAGTATGAGGTGTTCGAGGATTGCGGGAATTGCATAGCAATGGAGCAATCCGGTTACATCATAAAAATACTAAAGAAAGATGCCGTCAGATCAGAAATGGTCTGGCGGCATTATTGATGTTACGACCTGTTTGAAACGGAAACGGGCATCAGATTATACCGGATGCAAAAGTCAGAACCCTTTTTAAAAATTACCATACAATAATATTGCAGATATAAGAAAGGGGAGCCAAAACAATGCAAAATTGCAGAAATAATAATCCATATATGAGACGTGCAAATTGTGGATGTGGCAATAATAACAATAACTGTAATAGTAATTCATGTATGGCGAACAATGATGGAAGAAATCCATCGATGTCAGCACCTGTTTACCGAGAACGATCTGGATGTAGCGACCGGGACGATGCGTTGATGGAATGTCGATCGCAATGGCTTATGTGCCATGGCAGAGTTGGAGACACATTTACGAAGCCGGAAAAGGATTCCACAGAGGAACCATATTCGAAGAGCTTGATCTTCCGTTTAAGGGGAAAGGAGGATGTAACGCATGAATGAAATGCCAAATTCCAAACCTTGTAGAAAAGATCTACTGATGCAGATTGGTCATGCGAGCTTTGCGGTAGATGATGTGAAGCTTTATCTGGACACTCATCCTCGTGATCAGGAAGCGCTGGACTTTTTTTATGAATATAATAAAAAAAGGAACCAGTTGTTGAAAGAATATGCAAAATATTATGGACCGCTCACAGTAGATACCGCTGTTCCTTCCTGCTCAGACAGATGGAACTGGATTCAGGAACCATGGCCATGGCAGGAAGGAGGGTGTTAGTTTATGTGGAATTATGAAAAACGTTTACAATATCCCGTAAAAATTACCCAGACCAATCCGAAGATGGCCCAGGTAATCATCAGTCAGTTCGGTGGACCGGATGGAGAATTAGCTGCGTCCATGCGTTATTTATCACAGAGGTACACCATGCCGTACAAAGAAGTGACAGGAATTTTAACCGATATTGGCACAGAGGAACTTGCCCACATGGAAATGATATGTGCCATTGTTTACCAGCTTACCAAGGATTTATCTCCGGAGGAAATTAAGGCTTCTGGTTTTGATAAATATTATGTGGACCACACACTTGCACTTTGGTCGCAGGCAGCCAGTGGAACACCGTGGACAGCAACTTATTTTCAGTCCAAGGGTGACCCAATTACAGATTTACATGAAGATATGGCCGCAGAACAGAAAGCCAGGACGACGTATGATAACATTTTAAGGCTTGTAAAAGACCCGGAAGTATGTGATCCGATTCGTTTTTAAGAAAGCGGGAAATTGTACATTACCAAAGATTTGGAGAAAGTTTAAGGATCGTTCAGGATAATCTGAACAGTAAGAACTTTTATGCAATCAATCCGGAGTTTGATACGGATTCAAATAGTAGTTGTGGCAATTAAAACAGCGCGTATGGAAAAACGTCCCCAATTATGAAAATCCGGTTTGATAAAAAAGGTGCGACCTCATAGGCTGCACCTTTTTAAATGTCAGCCTACTAACGTTATTCTGTATATACCATGCTGATATACGATAATGCATAAGTTCTACCAGTATCTAATAATTAACGAGAGGAATGATCCTGGATATAATCAGCCAGCATCGAAATAAATTCGGATGCGGTCGGTTTGTCAAATACAGGATAACCAAGCAGCGGGCTTAAAATTTTATTGGAATTCTGATTCCAATAACTGTTGATCATTGTACGGATGGCGGCTTCAACACACATGTTGGAAACGCCATACTGCTCACCGACAACGCGGTAAAGATTAGAGGTTACATTCTTCAGGTAAAATTCCTGATCTTTGAGAACGAGGGCGACTGCTGAAGCAAGATAGTTATAACCAGAGTACGTGGAACGAAGACCAGCTTTTCTTAATACATGCCTGACATCATACATAAGAACCTCCTTCCAATATTCATACTGACTATCTAACTATAGAATAAAGGAATTCTATAGATATGTAAATAATTTTGTCCATAACGATATATTTCGTGAGATTTCGATATATTGTGTGAAGCGGATAATGGAAAAATCTGCTTTTTTTTGCTATAATCCTTAATTGGATAGAACAGACAGAATCAATTTCAGGAGTGAAATTTATGAAGATACAATATCAGAAAATAGAAAACGGACTTGAAATTCTCAGGATCTGGCAGGATTCAGGAATCATAAAAGTACCGGAGCAGATAGAGGGAATCCCTGTCATCCGCATTGCTCCATATACATTTTCACTGCATAAAGATGAAGAAGAGAAAAATGCATCTGTTTATCAGACAGAGACAGATGAAGAGAATGATCGTTTTGCGCAGCCGGAAGAACTCTGCTGTGGTGGAATGGTAAGGGAAATCCATCTTCCGTCTACCGTACAGTCAATTGGAAATTATGCGTTTTATGGATGTATGAATCTGAAACTTTTCCATGGGACAGATGCAATCGTGCGGATGGGGGAGCGGGGTATTTACCGGATGCCGTCTGGAGAAGGTGGAGATTGATTTTATGGATGGAAATAAGTCCTGTCTTAAGGAAATTCTGACGGAGATCCGGTATCAGATCATTGCAACACTGCGTTATCAGGGAACGGAGACGAAGATCCTGTTTCCGGAATATTACGCAGATGCGGTGGAAAATACGCCGGCGCGGATCGTGGAGACGCATTATTATGGTTCCGGTGGAGAGTACAGGGAGTGCTTTTACCGGCGGGAACTGGATTATGGAAAATACGACCGGTTGTTTGCACTTTCTGAAGCAAGAGATTCGGAAGAGGCAATTTTCAGTGTGGCTCTGACGCGTCTGCGATATCCGTGGAAGCTGGAAGATGCAAGAAAGCTGCGCTATGAAAATTATGTAAAGGCGCATATGGAAGGAATTGGAGAAAGCTGTATCCATGCGGTGAAAGAAAGACGCGAAATCGCCGCCGAGATCCGCAGGAGATTCTGCTTTTTTTGCAGAGAGCATTATTTTGATGAACAAGTGTTGGGAAAAACGATTACTTATGCGGCAGATGCAGGACAGACCGAGATTTCAGCTATTTTGATGGACGAGCGTTACCGTAGTTTCCCAAAAAAGAAGAAAAAGTTTGTATTGTAAAAGAAGGTGGAAAGATTGGAAGAAATGTCATTAGAACAGGGTCTGGAAGAAATCGGACATAAAATACTGGTTCTGACGAGGAACGAACTGTATATGAAGATGAGATTTATGGATGTGGCGCTTTCGGCGTTTTATTATGTACAGGATTTTTCGGTAGACCTTCTTGCTACAGACGGAGAGACAATGTATTTTAACGGGCAGATGCTGGGAGGTGAGTACAGGCAGAACCGGATCGAGGTAAACCGCGCCTATCTACATCTGGTTCTGCACTGCATTTTCCGACATGTATTTCGCAGAAATGGACGGGAAGAGCTTGTATGGAACCTGGCGGCGGATATTGCGGTAGAATCTGTGATTGACGACTGGAACCTCCAGAATATACGAAAAAGCCAGTCCTGGATCAGACAGAGAACCTACCGGGATCTGAAAGAGGAAATCAAGGTATTTACAGCGGAAAAAATTTATGGAGTACTGGTAAGATGGAAGCTTTCGGACAGAGAGATGGAGCGCATGGCCCGGGAATTTACCGTGGATGATCACAAGTACTGGGCAAAAGATGAAGATGATGAAAAACAAAGCGAAATGAACCAGAGGTGGCAGGATATCAGCGAGAAAATGCAGACCGATATGGAAACTTTTTCGAAAGAAGCAGCATCAAATACCGGGCATTTTCTGGATCAGGTCCGGGTAGAGAACCGACAGCGATATGACTACCGCAGCTTTTTTGCATAAATTTGCTGTACTGAAGGAAGAGGTTACCGTGGATGATGACAGCTTTGATTATGTATTTTACAGTTATGGACTGCGCCTTTATGGAAATATGCCTCTGATCGAGCCACAGGAATGGAAAGAAGTGAAAAAAGTGGAGGATTTTGCAATCGTGATCGATACTTCCATGTCCTGTTCAGGAGATCTGGTAAAAAAAAATTCTGGAGGAGACCTATGGCATTTTAAGTGAAGCAGGGAGCTTTTTCAGAGAGTCAATATCCACATTATACAATGTGATGACCAGGTGCAGTCGGACAGGAAGATTACCTGTAAAGAAGAATTACAGGAATATATGGAAAAGCTGGATCTTGCCGGGGAAGGTGGAACGGATTTCAGACCGGCGTTTGCCTATATTGATGAGCTGATCGCGACGCACCGGTTCACTGAACTGAAGGGTGTGATCTATTTTACCGATGGACAGGGGATTTATCCGCAGAAAATGCCTCTGTACCAGACCGCGTTTGTATTTATGGACGACGGGGCAGAAGAACAGGAAGTTCCGCCGTGGGCGATGAAACTGGTTCTGGATGAAGAAGATTTGAGAGGAGTGAGAAATAGATGAATATTAAACGTGCAAAACAGGAAATCAAGGATGCGGTGCAGGCATACCTGATGAAGGATGAATATGGAGAATATCAGATTCCGGCAATCCATCAGAGACCGATCCTTTGATGGGACCTCCGGGCATCGGCAAACACAGATCATGGAGCAGATTTCAAGGAAATGTGAGATCGGACTGGTTGCGTATACGATCACGCACCATACCAGACAGAGTGCGATCGGGCTTCCGTTTATTCAGACAAAGATCTACGGTGGAAAAGAGTATTCGGTAACCGAGTATACGATGAGTGAGATCATTGCTGCTGTATATGAAAAGATAGAGCAGAGCGGCATGAAAGAGGGAATCCTGTTTATCGATGAGATCAACTGTGTGTCTGAGACGCTTGCGCCGACGATGCTGCAGTTTTACAGTGCAAGATGTTTGGTAATCAGAGTGTGCCGGAGGGATGGATCATTGTGGCGGCAGGGAATCCTCCGGAATATAATAAGTCGGTCCGGGAGTTTGATATTGTGACACTGGACCGGATCAAGCGGATCGATGTGGAAACTGATTTTGATGTCTGGAAGGAATATGCGTATCAGGTTGGAATCCATCCTGCAGTGCTTTCTTATCTGGAACTTCGAAAAGAGAATTTCTATCGTATGGAAAATACAGTAGATGGAAAAATGTTTGTCACAGCCAGAGGATGGGAAGACTTGTCAAGGTTGATCCAGGTTTATGAAAAGCTTGGTAAAGAGGTGGATCGTGAGGTTGTGCATCAGTACCTCCAGCACTGGAAGACAGCGAAGGATTTTGCAAATTATCTGGAGCTTTACCGAAAGTATCAGAAGGAGTATGGACTGGAGCGGATCCTTGCAGGATATTATGAAAAAGATACCTTAGAACGTTTGAAATTTGCGTCGTTTGATGAGCGGCTGAGTGTGGTAAATCTCCTGGTCGGAAAGATGGCAGAACTTTTTAAAGAAGAATATGAGATGGAAAAATTTGTGGAGGGACTGTTTGCTCAGCTGTGTGCTTATAAAGAGGAATTGCAAAAGGAAGGTGCAGTTCCGGAGAGGTCCTTGCTGCGAAAATTCAGTCTCTTAGGCAGGGAAGTTGAACAGAAGAAGGCCGCCGGACAGCTTACAAAGGCGGAAATGCACCGTATGGAGCGTATTTTATGCAAATTAGAAGAATACCAGAAAGCTCCGGAATTTGAGTCTGTAAAGGCCACATTTGACAGCGAAGAAGAGCAGAGAGAGCAAATGGCAGATAAGACACTGGAAACGCTGAATCACTGCTTTGAATTCCTGGAATCTGCTTTCGGCGAGAGCCAGGAAATGGCAGTATTTGTCACGGAACTCAACAGTAATGTGTACAGCATTGCGTTCCTGCGGGAAAATGACTGTGCGATGTATTACAAATACAACAAAGGTTTACTTTTGGATGAACGCCGTGAAGAAATCCTGGAACAGATGGATGCCGTGGAAAATGTAGTGGAAAGAGGACTGGTTGAAGATTAAAGAGCAAGAACTGACAGAATAAGAACGACTGTGCCTGTGGTATCATATAATGATAGAAAGCAGAAGAAATGGGAATGAAATTCATGCCAGATCTGCAATTTTGTAAGGAACTTCCCGAAATAAAACCAGGGGGAGTATCGCCTGAAATATGATCTCACTTTGCGCGCGTCTCCCGGTCTTGGAACTGCGTTGTGTCGGGGAAACTATCACTGGGAGAGCTGCCTGAAAGCGGAAAGTAAGGTGTATATCTGCCAAATCAGATATTTGAGCAGATCTGTATGGGGATTGATAGAGAATACGGGGGTGGATATGCCTTTATATGAATCATAAATGGCTGATAACTACTATAGCATAATTATATAAATGACATTTTATGCCTGACGAGCCTGTTGGAGTGAAACACATTTCATGTAGACCCTCGCCAAAAAGCGGAACCTTTTAAGCGTTGGCTTGCTCAGAAAAAAGGACGCTGATAATTTCATATCAACGTCCTTTAAATCTGTCAGTATTGGGATATACAATTATTTATTGTTTACTTCAAGATTCTTCATCGCACGAACCTTCAGCGGCAGACCGAACAGAGTGATGAATCCGCTTGCATCATGATGATCGTACATATCACCAGTTGTGAAGCTTGCCAGAGATTCATTGTAAAGTGAGTATGGAGAAGTAGTTCCGGCTTTAATGATATTTCCTTTGTAAAGTCTGAATTTAACTTCACCTGTAACATATTTCTGGGTAGATTTTACGAAAGCACGAAGAGCTTCACAAAGTGGTGTGAACCATTTTCCTTCGTATACAACCTGAGCGAGTTTGTTGCCCATTTCTTTCTTAACTTCCATGGTTGCACGGTCAAGAACCAGTTCTTCCAGCTGCTCATGTGCTGCCATCAGGATAGTTCCACCTGGAGTCTCATATACGCCACGTGATTTCATACCAACAACACGGTTCTCAACGATATCAACGATACCGATACCATGCTTGCCGCCAAGTTCGTTGAGTTTGCGGATGATATCAGAAACCTTCATGGCTTCGCCGTTGATTGTCTTCGGAACACCTTCTTCAAATGTCATAGTTACATATTCATCTTCATCCGGTGCATTTTCCGGTGTATTTCCAAGAACAAGAAGATCAGAGTAATTTGGTTCGCAGGATGGATCTTCAAGTTCCAGGCCTTCATGGCTGATATGCCATAAGTTACGGTCACGGCTGTAGCTGTGGTTTGCATCAAACGGAAGGTCGATGCCGTGTGCTTTACAGTAAGCGATCTCATCATCACGTGACTGAAGTGTCCACAGATCTGTCATTCTCCAAGGAGCGATGATCTTAAGATCCGGGGCAAGAGCCATGATAGAAAGCTCGAAACGGATCTGGTCGTTTCCTTTACCGGTAGCGCCGTGGCAGATAGCAGTAGCACCTTCTTTTCTTGCTACTTCAACAAGTCTCTTGGAGATTGCCGGACGAGCCATAGAAGTTCCGAGAAGGTATGCATTTTCGTAAACAGCATTTGCCTGTACACATGGCATAATATAGTTGTCACAGAAATCATCAGTGATATCTTCGATGTATAATTTAGAAGCACCTGCGAGTTTTGCTCGTTCATCAAGACCATCCAGCTCTTCGCCCTGTCCGCAGTCGATACAGCAAAGAGATTACTTCATAATCAAATGTCTCCTTTAACCAAGGGATCAGTGTGGTAGTATCAAGACCACCAGAATATGCAAGAACTACTTTTTCTTTCATTGTATATAAACCTCCTAAAAATTTTCTTTCGTCTTCAATTCACAACCCACTATACACCATTTTTTATATTTATGCAATAATAAAATGAAAAAACTTTTAAAAATGTTATTTTTATGCAAATAGAAGTAAAAATATACATAAAATATGCATAATTATGTATAAATAAAAGAAAGAGAGTAATAAGAAAAAAGAAGGATAGAAGAAGATTAAACAGAAAATATAAAGATAAATCAGAAAAATACTTGACATTTGCACAAAAAACACGTAAAATATAACAAAAAGTAACAAGGTAACACGCTAAAGGAAGAAAGGAACCAGCGAGATGAGTGATATGCATAAAATGAATAAGAATAACATATTTGATTTCGTTCTGACATTGCCGGCAGAAGGCAGTGTATTTTTCATTCCTACATTCCCGCATCGACCGTGTCCTTCAAGGGCACAGAACAGAAAATTCAATATTGCAGATCAGGGAATGCGTGTATCCAATATATACAGCTCAAAATGTTCATTTCGGATGGAATGAAAAAGTGATAGGTTTTGTTCAGTCATTGAAGTATTATGATTCGATAGTGAAAAAAGAAGCAGAAAAGGTATCGCCGCATACTCTTTTTCTGCTTCTTTTATTTATACCTACTAAGAATATGAACTGAAAAGAGGAAAACGAAATGGAATTAAGAGCCATCCTAAAGGAAAAGAAATAATCGTAGTATCTTCCGGTGCAGTCGGTATCGGGAAAAATGTCCTTGGAATCAGTGAGAAGCCGGCTGGTTCTGTCAAACAGGAATATATAATAGAAGAAAACCAAAAGGATATTATGCTTGCAAGAAAAAAAATAAGATGACAGAGCCACTGATCGACCGGCTTCTTCTAAATGAAAACAGAATCCGGAAAATTGCAGAGGAGGCGTTTCCGGTGATCTGTGACCGGCTTTCGGCAAAAGGGGTAGAGATCCGGGGAGACAAAGCAGCAAGGCAGATTGATGAGCGGATCGCTTGGGCATAGGAAAGCGACTGGGGACAGGAAGCCCTTACCACGAAAAAGTATGTGATCTTTGGAAATGGACAAATTCGCGGATAAGAAGATTGACAGGAAAAAATCTCCATTTTATAATTTGAATGGTACAAAAGTTAAGGAATTTTGTTTTTATTTTTAAGATGTTGGGGGTCCAAAGGTATTTTGACCCCTTTGATACCAGATTGCTACGTGCTTTGCACTCTCGCAATCCTCAAAACATGGGTATCAGGACGGATGAAAAAGGGGAAGAATGAAAAATGCTGTATGTAAGCTACTATGATTCGCCGATCGGGAAAATTACGCTTGAGCACGGGAGGATGTACTTGTCGGTGCATGGTTTGAAGGACAGAAATACTATATGGACAAGATTATAGAAGATTTTGAGGAGAAGAAAGACTTGCCGGTACTGGATCAGGCAGAGTACTGGCTGGATCGGTATTTTGCAGGGCAGGATCCGATCCGAAGAACTTCCTCTTGCACCTGCAGGAAGTGATTTCGAAAAGAAGTATGGAAGCTTATCGCAAAAAATCCCATATGGATGTACCATTACTTGTGGAAAGATCGCAAAGATCCTTGCAGTAAAACGGGGCGCGAAAAGTATCTCGCCGCAGGCAGTCGGAGGTGCGGTCGGACATAATCCGATCTCTGTGATTATTCCCTGTCACCGGGTCATCGGAAGCGACGGAAGCCTGACCGGATATGCCGGTGGACTTGAAAAGAAAGAATGGCTGCTTGCACATGAAGAAGCGCATAGCAGATAAGTGATCATCAAAAAATGGTGGCTCGTAGTGAGTCACCATTTTTGATGATCTGGAGAAACTCCGTAAGAGTCCGATCCTGTATTCTATTTTCCGGATTTTTCACATAACCATCGGTAAGCAATGATGCAGATGATCACAGACAATAAGGAGCCGGTAGCGGTTGCGAGTCCCATCGGAAACGGTGTATGCGGGAAAATTTTTGAAGTCAGATAAACACCCGGAATACGCACGCACAAAATAGCGATCAGGTTATGTAAAAATGAAATTCCAGATTTTCCGCATGCACAGAAGTATCCGCTGAAACTGAAATGAACGCCGGCAAAAAATACAATCCCAGATATATCCGCGAATGTACTGTGCGCCGAGAAGAATAACGGCTGCGTCTGCAGTGAAAAGTCCGACAACCGGAGCTGCGATAAACTGGATCAATATAGAGACGACCAGACCAAATCCAATGGCGATCATCATGGCATAGCGAAGCGTCTGCTTTGCACGGTCATACTTTCCGGCACCGATATTCTGAGCTGCGAGTGCAGAAAGAGTCGAAAGCATGGAAGACGGAATCAGGAACAGAAAGCTGATGATTTTTTCCACAATGCCGACAGCAGCGGCTGCGTTCAGTCCGCGCCGGTTGGCAATGATCGTAATAATAATGAAAGCAATCTGAATAAATCCGTCCTGAAGCGCTACCGGAATCCCAATATTCAGAATTTTGCCAAGCGGTTTTTTCTGTGGGCGGAAACAGTCTCCGGAAAGAGAAAGTCCGGTCTGCTTACGTTTAATGGCAATCAGTGCAAACAGAACACTGCACGCTTGGGAAAGTGTTGTGCCAAGCGCAAAGACCGGAAGCTCCCAGATGGAAAAATCCGATAAACAGATAATCCAGTATAATATTCACCGCACATGCAACTGCGATGAAATACATCGGACTTTAGAATCCCCAGTCCGCGGAAAATCGAACTGATCACATTATACGCCGTAATAAAAGGAATCCCGAGAAAACAGATCGTCAGATAAGCCGCCGTTCCTGACACAGCCTCCGCAGGTGTAGACATCACGGCAACAGCCGGCTTCACAAAAACAGAAGCCAAACCGCCAGCACCAGAGAAATCCCCATAAACAAAATCACCGTATTTCCCACAAACACAGAAGCCCTTTTCTTATCGCCCGCTCCAATAGACTGCCCGATTGAAACCGTAGCTCCCATCGCAAGCCCCACGATCATCACCGTCAACATATGCATCACCTGGCTCCCAATCGAAACCGCTGTTGTACTGGCAACCCCATCAAACTGCCCAACAATAAAAAGATCCGCCATCCCATAAAGCGTCTGCAAAAAATAAGATAAAAAATAAGGCAGCGAAAAATAAATCACATTCCGAAAAACACTCCCCGAAGTAAGATCCCGTTCCATAAAATAACAACTCCTTTACAATCACTTCCTTAATACTAACTTCATTTTCCCACAATAGTCAATAAAAAGAATACAGACCTAATGCATCTTATAATAATAAAATGCATAACAATGCATAAAAATAAATATAAATGCATAAAAACAAGAAATTATACATAAAAATACACAGAAATATGCATAAAAATCAAAAAACCACTTGCTTTCCCAAATAAAACCATGTATACTAAACCAATCGGAAAATGTTCCCATTCGTCAGTGCACAGCTCCTGCGCGAAATATGTTTGCTACGCAACCCCTCGAAAACGCCGGCACTTGGCAAGGCGAGCGTAAGCAAAGCCGAGCCTAGTACCGCTGCGTTTGAGACGCGCCGAAGAAATATCCATTGGATATTTCTTTAGGCATGCATGGCAAGCGCGGTTGCGTGCAAAGATATTTCGCGCAGGAGCGTCCCCGCACCAATCAAAAAACATTCCCCCAATTCCCGCGAACCCCTTTACAATAGGGATTAATGGGTTTATAGTATTTATGATTATGCCTATCTATACACAAATACGGCATTTACGAAAGGATGGTTTACATGATAAAAGCAGGAATAATAGGTTCTACCGGTTACGCCGGAGGAGAACTGGTTCGCATTTTAACAGGACATAAAGACGTAGAAATTAAATGGTTTGGCTCAAGAAGCTATATTGATAAGAAATATGCAGATGTATACCGCAATATGTTTCAGATCGTAGATGCGGTATGTTTAGATGATAATATGGAACAACTTGCAGATCAGGTAGATGTGATTTTTACAGCGACTCCTCAGGGACTGTGCGCATCATTAGTTAATGAAGAAATGTTATCAAAGGTTAAGATCATCGACCTGAGCGCAGATTTCCGTATCAAAGATGTCAAAACTTACGAAAAATGGTACGGTATTGAGCACAAGAGCCCGCAGTTTATCGAAGAAGCAGTTTACGGACTGTGTGAAGTGAACAGAGAAGATATCAAAGGCGCAAGACTGATCGCCAATCCTGGATGCTATACAACATGCTCCATCCTGACTGCTTATCCGCTGGCAAAAGAAGGACTGATCGATCCGAATACGATCATCATTGATGCAAAATCCGGTACATCAGGAGCAGGAAGGGGGGCAAAGGTTCCGAACCTTTACTGTGAAGTCAATGAGAATATGAAAGCTTACGGTGTTGCCACACACAGACATACACCGGAGATCGAGGATCAGCTTGGATATGCGAGCGGCAAAAGAGGCTGTGATCAACTTTACACCGCATCTGGTTCCGATGAACAGAGGAATCCTGGCAACAGAGTACGCGAAGCTTACAAAGGATGTTACCTGGGAAGAAGTAAAAGCAGTTTACGATAAATATTATGCAAATGAAAATTTGTCCGCGTTCTGGAGAAAGATGTTTACCCGGAAACAAAATGGGTAGAAGGAAGCAATTATGTCGATATCGGATTTAAGATCGATCCGAGAACAAAGAGAGTCATCATGATGGGCGCTATCGACAACCTGGTAAAGGGTGCTGCGGGACAGGCTGTTCAGAATATGAACCTGATGTTTGGACTTCCGGAAAGTGAAGGTCTTGATCTGGTTCCGATGTTCCCGTAGAACACGGCAGAAAAAGAAAAGGAATGGAAAATATATGACAACAATTATTCGTGCGATGACAGTAGAAGATTATGACCAGCTTCATGCACTTTGGATGCGGATCAAAGGATTTGGAATCCGGAGCATAGATGATTCAAAAGAAGGCGTGGAACGATTCCTGAAAAGGAATCCGACAACCAGTGTGATCGCCGAAATAGACGGAAAAGTAGTAGGAGGAATCCTCTGCGGACACGACGGAAGAACCGGATGTTTTTATCATGTATGTAGATCCGGCGTACCGCTGTCATGGGATCGGAAAGAGCATGGTTGCCTATGCAATGTCAGCTCTGAAAGAGGAACATATCAACAAGATCACACTGATCGCATTTACCAAGAATCATATCGGCAATACGTTCTGGAATACGATCGGATGGACCAAGAGACCGGATGTCAACTACTATGAGTTTGTTTTAAATGAGGAAAATATTACAGCATTTATCGAAGAGGGCTAAAGGAGGCTATATACGATGAAGATTATCGAAGGCGGTGTGACCGCAAAGAAAAAGGATTTGAGGCAAAGCATCAACAGCAAAGCAAAGATCAAATATCAGGACAGAACCGACATGGCAATGATCTACAGCCAGGTTCCATGTGAATGTGCAGGAACATTTACTACAAACGTTGTAAAGGCAGCGTGCGTAAAATGGGATCAGCAGGTTGTAAAGAGTGGTGCGAAAGCACAGGCTGTGATCGTCAATTCCGGAATTGCCAATGCATGTACCGGTGCGGAAGGATTTGGCTACTGCAAGGACACAGCAGATGCGGCAGCAGAAGCTCTTGGAATTAATGCAGACGGTGTATTGATTGGATCGACCGGTGTCATCGGAAAGCAGCTTCCAATTGATCGCATCGTGGCAGGGGTAAAGGCTCTTGCTGAAAAGAAAAATGATACACTGGTAAACGGAACTGAGGCAGCAAAAGCAATCATGACGACTGATACCTGTGAAAAACAGATCGCAGTAGAGATCGAGGTTGCCGGAAAGACCGTTACCATCGGTGGTATGGCAAAAGGATCTGGTATGATCCATCCGAATATGTGCACCATGCTCAGCTTTATCACAACAGATGCAAAGCAATCACAAAAGAGGCACTTCAGAAAGCCCTCAGTGATGATGTCAATGATACATACAATATGATTTCCGTAGACGGAGATACTTCCACAAATGATTCTGTAGTTCTTCTTGCAAACGGAATGGCTGAAAATGAAGTGATCACGGTAGACAGTGAAAGCTATAAGACCTTTGCAGAAGCATTGCATGAGATCAACGAATACCTTGCAAAGAAGATCGCAGGGGACGGAGAAGGAGCAACTGCTTTATTTGAAGTAACTGTAGTTGGCGCAGATACAAAAGAGACTGCAAAGACACTTGCAAAATCAATCGTATGCTCAAATCTTACCAAGACAGCAATTGCAGGACATGATGCAAACTGGGGAAGAATCCTCTGTGCAATGGGATATTCCGGAGCACAGTTTGACCCGGAAAAGGTGGATCTGTTCTTCGAGAGCAAGGCAGGAAAGATCCAGATTATCGAAAATGGTACAGCGGTAGATTACAGTGAAGAAAAAAGCAACGGAGATCCTCTCACAGGAAGAAGTAAAAGCAGTTGCTGATGTGAAGATGGGAAGCGAAAGCGCAACCGCATGGGGATGTGACCTGACTCACGGATATATTGACATCAATGCAGATTACAGAAGCTAGGAGGTAAGCAAAATGGATCAGGATATGCAAAGCAGTATCTGGACAAAGCAGAAGTTCTGATTGAGGCGCTTACTTATATTCAGCGTTTCAACCGTAAGATCATCGTTGTAAAATACGGTGGAAGTGCAATGCTGGACGAAGAACTCCAGAAAAATGTCATCAAGGATGTTACATTCTTGAAATTGGTTGGATTCAAACCGATCATCGTTCACGGCGGTGGAAAAGAGATCAGTAAATGGGTAAGTAAAGCCGGAATGGAGCCGAAATTCATCGACGGACTTCGTGTGACGGACGCAGAGACCATGGAAATTGCAGAGATGGTACTGAACAAGGTTAATAAAAATCTGGTTCGTATGGTCGAAGAACTTGGTGTCCGTGCTATCGGTGTCAGTGGAAAAGACGGCGGACTTTTAAGAGTTGATAAAAAAGCTTTCCATGACAGGACAGGACGTTGGATTTGTAGGAGATATCAAGAAGGTCAATGCAGAGGTTCTTCTGGATCTTCTGGATAAAGATTTTCTCCCGATCGTATGCCCGGTCGGAATCGATGATGATTACAACACTTATAATATCAATGCGGATGATGCAGCTTATTCGATCGCAAAAGCGGTTCATGCTGAGAAGCTTGCGTTCCTCTCTGATATTGAAGGAGTATACAGAGACTACGAGGATAAATCTTCTCTGATCACAGCTCTTACTGTAGATCAGGCGAATGAACTGATCGAAAGCGGAGCAATTTCCGGAGGAATGATCCCGAAACTGCAGAACTGCGTAGGAGCGATTGAAAACGGTGTGTCCAGAGTCCATATTCTGGATGGAAGAATTCCGCACTGCCTGCTTCTTGAGATTTTCACGAAGAAAGGTATCGGAACTGCAATTTTAAGAAACGGTGAAGAAGATTAAGGGGAAGGCAAAGAAAGAAGGTAATTCTTATGACAAATCAGTATATACAGGAAGAGGACGACGCGATTTTAAAACTTATAACCGTTATCCGGTTGTATTGGACCATGGAGACGGCGCATATCTCTATGATCCGGAAGGAAAGAAATATCTGGATTTCTCAGCAGGATATGCAGTATCTTCTCTGGGATATAACAACAAGGAATTTAATGATGCATTAAAGGCTCAGATTGACAAGATGATCCATACATCAAACCTGTATTATAATACAACCTGCGGTAAAGCAGGAGAAGATCTGAAAAAGATCACCGGTATGTACAAGGTATTCTTCACAAACAGTGGTGGAGAAGCAATCGAAGGTGCGATCAAAACTGCAAGAAAATATGCGTACACAAAAAAAACCGGACGTTATGAATTTATTGCAATGGAGAATTCATTCCACGGCAGAAGTATGGGTGCAGTTGCACTTACCGGACACAAAGAATACAGAGAGCCATTTGAACCGGTTATGCCTGGTGTACATTTTGCAATCTACAATGATCTTGACAGTGTAAAAGCACTGGTAAATGATAAGACCTGCGCGATCATTCTGGAAACAATCCAGGGCGAAGGCGGAATCAACGCAGCGACAAAAGAATTTATGCAGGGAATCCGTAAGATCTGTGATGAGAACGGAATCCTGATGATCTGCGATGAAGTACAGTGTGGTATGGGACGAAGCGGTGCATGGTTTGCATGGCGACAGATGGGAATCACACCGGATATCATGACAATGGCGAAAGCAATCGGAAGCGGTGTTCCGGTCGGCGCATTTGCGATGACAAAAGAAGTTGCAGATAATTCGCTGGTACCGGGAGATCACGGAACTACATATGGTGGAAACCCACTTTGCTGTGCAGCGGTCAGCAAGACTATTGAGATCTTTGAAAAAGAGCATATGCTCGATCATGTCAATGAAATCGCATCATATCTGACACAGAAACTGCAGGAAATCGTGGATACCTGCGATGCAGCCGTTAAAGTAAAGGGAAGAGGATTGATCCAGGGACTTCAGATCACCAAGCCGCTGGGTGAAGTGACAGCCAAAGCGTTGGAAGAAGGACTTCTGATCATCGGAGCTGGAACAGATGTGATCCGAATGATCCCACCGCTTGTTATCGGTAAAGAACAGGTAGATGAGATGGTAGAGATCCTGAAAAAAGCACTTGCATAAAGTCGGTGCCTGATAAAAATAAGAGAATAAAAGAGCCGGTCATCGGATATACTTTCAGAAGAAAAGGAGGTATGAAAGATGACCGGATTTTTTATTGCCCTGCTGTCGGGAGCGCTGATGAGTGTGCAGGGGTATTTAACACACAGGTAACAAAGACGACAGGAATGTGGGTGAGCAATGCCTGGGTGCAGCTTTAGTGCATTTGCCATCTGCCTGGTAATGTGGCTGATCATGGGAAGGGACAGTATTGCCACGATAGGAGAGGTGCAGCCTAAATATATGCTGCTTGGCGGTGTGATCGGAGCAGGGATCACTTGGACCGTGATCAAAAGTATGGCGCAACTCAGGACCTGCAAAGGCGGACTTCTGATCGTTATGTCTCAGCTTATTGTGGCGTATCTGATTGAACTGGTGGGATTATTTGGTGTGGAAAAAGAGCCATTTTCCTGGAGAAAAGTGATCGGTATGGGGATCGCTCTGATCGGCACGACAATTTTCAGTGGAAATAGGTTGTCTTTTGGAAAAAAATTCGTTACAATAATCATGTCTTGGAAGTACGAGGGGACATGCTCTGCGGAAAAGGAGTATGTATGCGGAAAAGAAGACGGATTTTATATCAAATATGTGGAATTTTCCTTGAATCAGCTGTATGCTGTCAGCATGCCATGAAAAAGAAGAGACCTTTACCAGTGTGGCTGCTGCAGAAGCGGATGCCGGGGATAAGAAAAAACGAGGCAGAATCAAAGGTCGCTGAAGAAAAGCCGGATAAGGCAAAAGCAGATCCGGGTGGTGAAGAAAAAAGAAGGTTCGATCTGGGTGTATGTATGTGGCGAGGTGGCATCACCCGGTGTATATGAACTGCAGGAAGGAGACCGCATCACGCATGCCATAGAAGCAGCGGGAGGTCTGACGGAGGCAGCAGGACAGGTTTATCTGAATCAGGCAAAGACATCTGACAGATGGACAAAGGATTTATGTACCATCCAGAGAAGAAGAACAGACTTTGAAAGAAGAAGGTTCACCATCGGATATGGCTGATGCCGGGATGGGAAAAGACACAGGAATAATAAACCTGAACACCGCGACAAAGGCTGAACTTTTAAGCTTAAGCGGGATTGGCGAGTCCCGCGCGGAAGCAATTATTGCTTATAGAGAGACAAACGGTGGATTCAGGAAGATAGAGGATCTGAAGAAAGTGGACGGGATCAAGGAAGGAATCTTTCAGAAGATCCGGGAGCAGATAACGGTAGAGTAGAGGAGTGCGCAAGATGGGCAGAAAAGTATTGGTAGTAGATGATGAAAAGCTGATCGTGAAAGGACTGAGATTCAGCCTGGAGCAGGACGGCATGGAGGTTGACTGCGCATACGACGGCGAGGAAGCACTTGAGATGGTAAAAAGAAAAGAGTATGATATGATTCTTCTGGATGTCATGCTTCCAAAATACGATGGATTTGAAGTATGCAGACAGATCCGTGATTTCTCAGATGTACCGGTCATCATGCTCACTGCGAAGGGCGAGGACATGGACAAAATCCTGGGACTGGAATACGGCGCAGATGATTACATCACAAAGCCGTTCAACATTCTTGAGGTTAAGGCCAGAATGAAGGCAATCATGCGCAGGGTCGCTAAAAAGACGGGATGAGCGCGAGCGGTAAAGTTGTGGTAAAGGGAGATCTGAAGATCGACTGTGAAAGCCGGAGGGTTTTTTCCGGGGACAGGGAACTGAATCTTACCGCAAAAGAATTTGATCTTCTGGAGCTTCTTGCAATGAATCCGAACAAGGTTTACAGCAGGGAAAGTCTTTTGAATATTGTCTGGGGATATGAGTATCCGGGAGATGCAAGAACGGTAGATGTACATATCAGACGACTGCGCGAGAAGATTGAAGTAAATCCAAGTGATCCGAAATACGTTTACACAAAGTGGGGAGTTGGCTATTATTTCAGGGGTTAAATTTTTTTGTACCAAAATTCATAAAAAGTCTGCAAGTGCGGGTAACGGTGATCCTGAGCGTATTTGTCATATTATCCAGTGTGATCCTGATGAATGCGATTCTGCAAAGCTATGATCAGAGAACCGTATCCGTGCGCACAGCAGAGAGTCAAAACCAGTGTACGATTCTGAGTAATCAGCTGGTCAATTCTGATTATCTGAAAACGGGAGTTTCTGATGTGATCGATACAGAACTATCACAGTTATCCAATATTTACAATGGAAGAGTGCTTGTTATTGATGATGAATTCCGGATTGTGGAAGATACCTATGATCTGGAGGAGGGAAAGATGATCATTTCCGAGGATGTAGTCAAATGCTTCCGCGGCGAGAAGCCGGCAAGTTATGACAGAAAGAGCCGCTACATTGAAGTGGCAGTCCCGGTCAAAAAAGGGGAAGAGCCGGTAAAAGGAATGATTCTGGTCAGTGTTTCTACAGACAGTCTGCGTGACAATGTAGAGGCATTGCAGTCAAAGGCAAGAATTGCAACGGTTGCAATCAGTATTATCGGGATCTTTTTATCAGCAATCATCGGTATGCTTTGCTTGTAAGGCCGCTGAAAAGGATGTCTCAATCGATCGAGGAGATGGCAGGAGGCTATGGAGATAATTATCTCCATGAAAATGCTTACGATGAAACGGAACGGATTTCCAATGCATTTAATAAGCTGTGGGACCGCTATAAAGTACTGGATGCATCGAGAGAAGAGTTCGTGGCAAATGTATCCCATGAGTTGAAGACACCGTTGACCTCTATGAAGGTGCTGGCGGATTCACTGCTGATGCAGCCGGATGCACCGACGGAGATTTTTACCGGGAATTTATGGGTGATTTGTCCGAAGAAATCGAGCGGAGAATAAGATTATCAATGACCTTCTGGATCTTGTAAAACTGGATAAGAAGGGCGCAAACTTAAATATTAAGAGTCAGGATGTTAATGAACTGGTAGAACGGATTCTCAAAAGATTACAGCCACTTGCGGCAAAAAAAGTAATATTGAACTGGTATTTGAGAGTTTTCGTCCGGTGACAGCGGAGATTGATGAGGTAAAGATTGCACTTGTGATCACGAATCTGGTGGAAAATGCGATCAAGTACAATAAAGAGAACGGATGGGTACACGTGTCGTTAAATGCGGATCATAAGTATTTTTATCTGAAGGTTGCGGATTCTGGAATCGGGATTCCGAAAGAAGATACGGATCATATATTCGAGCGATTTTTCCGTGTGGACAAATCTCATTCTCGTGAGATCGGCGGAACCGGTCTTGGGCTTTCGATTGCAAGAAATGCGGTTGTCATGCACCGCGGTGCGATCAAGGTCTACAGTGAACCGGGAGAGGGAACGACATTTACAGTCCGGATCCCGCTTACTTATATCAAGAGGGAAGGATGAGAAGAATGAAAAAAATTTACCAGATCATAAGCATTCTTCTTGCGGTGTGTCTTCTTACAGGCATTGTGGGATGCAGTAAAAAGGAACAGAAAGCAGATGCAAAATACACGATTTACCAGATTAACCAGAGCGGAACGGCGTTGGTTCCGAAGGACTACGATGGAACAGGAAAGTCGGTGGACGAAGAAGTAAAAGGAATGCTGTCTGCGCTGCAGAAGTGTGATGACGAGGTGAAGGCACAGGCGGCATTGCCGAAAAAGGTAAAACTGGAGAGATACACTCTGGAGGATGAAAAGCTGATCCTGTACTATAATGCTGCTTACGGAAAGATGGATACGGTAAGAGAGGTTCTGTGCAGGGCGGCGCTTGTCCGTTCACTGACGCAGATCGATGGAGTGGATCTGGTGATGATCTGTGTAGATGGAACGCCACTTACGGATAAAAAAGGGAATACTTATGGATACCAGCAGGCAGAAGATTTTGTACAGAACACAGGCTCTTCTATTAACTCTTTTCAGGAGATGAAGCTTACGCTGTATTATGCAGATTCATCTGGAGAAAAGCTGCAAAAGGAAGAGGATACAGTGCGGTATAACAGCAATGAGTCGAAGGAACGGGTTGTAGTGGAACAGCTGATGCGAGACCATCCAATAACAGACTGCTTGCTACCATACCAAAAGGAACAAAGCTGCTGGGTGTGTCGATCAAAGATCATATCTGCTATCTGAATTTTGATGAAGGACTTCGGAACATTGCTCCGGGAGTCAGTCCGGAGACGGTGATCTATTCCATCGTAAATTCAGTGATCGATGGTGGAAATGTCTCTGAAGTACAGATTTCAATCAACGGAGACAGCAGTATTGTATATCAGGAGAGTATAAAGCTGGATGAACCTCTGAGCAGAAACCAGGAAATGATAAAGGAGGATTGATCGGTTGATCAAGCGAAGACTTGGTTTTGCCGGAATACTTCTGGCAGGACTGATTCTGGTACTGTATCTGACAGGGGAGGAAAGATTTTTGGAAGACTCGGTGTGTCAAGCTGTGAGAAGCTCTGGAAAGAGTCGGACGAAGTGATGGTGGAAGGAGAGGTTTATCAGAAAACCAGAAAAGAAGAAAAACTGATCCTGTATCTGAAAAAAATACAGATCAGAGAGATGGGGAATGGAAAAGCAGTCGCTGACGAGAGGTCGCTTGTCTATCTGGATGAAAAGGGAAATGGTCCGGAAATCGGACAGCGGATCCTGGTTAAAGGCAATGTGGGATTTTTTGATCCGGCGGCCAATCCGGGCAATTTTGACCTGAAAAATTATTATAAACAGCAGAATATCCAGGCAGTCTTATGGAAAGGGAAGGTTCTGGAAAAACAGGTGAAAAAGACTTCCTTCCGGGAAAAGCTGTGGCAGTTTAGGAACCGGACCGCAGATGAGATATGCAGAGAGATGGGAAAGCGTCGAGGGGGTATTTTGTGTGCGGTTCTTCTGGGAGATTCTTTTTATACAGAAGAGAAAGTGAAAGAACTTTACCGGGTGGCAGGGATCGGGCATCTGCTGGCTATATCCGGTCTGCATATTTCTTTTTTGGGCAACGGACTTTACCGGGGGCTTAGGAAAACCGGATTTTCTATTTTACAGGCCGGTGTAGTGGGGAAGTCTGCTTCTTGGAAGCTATGTGGTGATGACCGGAATGAGTGTTTCGGCACTGCGGGCGTTTACCATGTTTCTGATCCGGATGGGAGCAGAGCTGACAGGAAGGGAATACGATGGATTGACGGCACTTGGGATTGCGGAAATTGGTTTGCTTCTGGCAAATCCGTTGCGGCTTTTTACGGCAGGGTTCCAGCTTTTTCTTTTGCGGTTCTCGGTATCTATCTGATTGGTTTGGGAAATAAAAAAGGCAGATTTTCAGACAGTGTCCGGATGTCGGTGAGGCTCTGGTTTTTCTGCTGCCAGTTACATTGTGGCACTATTATGAAATCTGCCTGTATGCGCCAGCCTGGAATCTTCTGGTAATTCCGATGGCATCCGTGCTTCTGCTTTGCGGGAGTGCAGGGATGGCAGTCATGCTGATTCCGTGTGGGGCAGGAAATATAATGCAGAGCGCACTTTGGAAAATAACAGAGTGGATTTTGCTTTTTTATGAAAAAGGGAGCGGTCTGCTCCTGGAACTTCCGGGGGCAAGGTGGATTCCGGGAAGACCACGGCTCTGGCAGATTGCCTGTTATTATGGGGTTCTTCTATTTTATTTGTGGAGAAAAAAGGAAGGAAAAGAAAGAGGGCAGACAAACCGGGAAACAGGTGGTAAGACAGCTTGTGACAGCTGGGATCCTGCTCATCCTGCTTGGGATCCCAAAGTGGAAACGAGGGCAGATGGAGCTGACTATGCTGGATGTGGGACAGGGCGACTGTTTTTTTCTTTCAGGACGGAAACGGAAAAAATTACCTGATCGACGGCGGAAGCAGTTCGGTAGATGCAGACAGGAAGATACCGGTTGGAACCATTTTTAAAATTCCGGGGCGTGAAGAGGCTGGATTATGTGTGGGTGACGCATGGGGATGTGGATCACTTAAATGCAGTGGAAGAACTTCTGGAACGGAGAAAGTATGGAGTAGAAATCCAGTATCTGATTTTTTCCGGAACAGAAATATTGGGATGAAAGGCTTATTAAATTATGTAATCTGGCAGAAGAGGCAGGAACGAAGGTACGGGTAATGGAGATGGATACTATTTTTCTGTCTGGAAAATTGAAGATGCGTTGTCTCTGGCCTGGAGAAGGTGAGCCATCTGAAAATGGAAATGAAAATTCTCTGGTACTTCACCTGCAATATGGAAAAATTACCATGCTTTTTACCGGAGATCTGGAAAATACCGGAGAAGAGCTGTTGGCAGAGAGAATAAAGAATCTCCGGAAAAAAGGAGAACTTCCGGCGTGTTATGATCTGCTGAAAGTCGGACACCACGGATCAAGAAATGCGACCGGCGAAGAGCTTCTGGAAGTGATCCGACCACGGGCAGCATTCTGTTCATCCGGAAAAAGAAAACCGTTATGGACATCCGCATGCGGAAACACTGGAAAGACTTGCAAAATGGGGCGTAAGCCTATATAATACGAAAGACAGAGGTGCTGTTAGTATGTATACAGATGGAAGGGAATATGGTATCCAAAGTCCATGAAAAGTTTGAATGAAGATTTAAAGACAGGACAGTTTAAGCAGATTTATCTTCTATACGGAGAAGAAGCTTATCTGAAAAAATTATATAAAAACCGTTTCGTCAAAGCGATGGTTCGGAAGGTGACACGATGAATTATCGTTATTTTGAGGGGAAGAACACGAACCCGAAGGAGATTATCGACCTTGCCGAGACCTTTACCTTTTTTTGCAGAGCGCAGGCTGATCGTTCTGGAAAATACCGGTTTTCTGAAAAATGCGACACCGGAGCTGGCAGAATATCTGAGGGACATGCCGGAGACCACTTATATGATCTTTGTGGAATCAGAGCTGGATAAGAGAGGAAAGCTCTACAAAGTGATCAAGGAGAAAGGTCATATTGTAGAACTGAAGCGGCAGGATGAAAAGACACTGATCCGCTGGATCCTTGGGATGGCGAAAAGGAGAAGCTTCAGATGTCGGAGGCAGCAGTGCGCTATCTGCTTGCAAAGACTGGTAATGACATGGAGAATCTCGGGCAGGAGCTGGAAAAATTATTCTGTTACTGCATGAACCACACGGAGATCACGGTAGCAGATATTGATGAAATCTGTACTACGCAGATCGGAAACCATATTTTTGATATGGTAGATGCGGTTGCAGCAAAAGAGCAGAAAAAAAGCGCTGGATTACTATTATGATCTTCTGACACTGAAGGAACCGCCGATGCGGATCCTCTACCTGCTGACCAGACAGTTCCGTATCCTGATGGAGGTAAAAGAGATGGACCGTACTGGGGTTCCGCCAAAAGAGATTGCCGCCAAGGTGGGAATCATGCCATTCCTGGTAGTAAAGTACCGGGCACAGGCGAAGGCATTTACCAGGAAAGAGCTGCGTGGGATCGTAGAAGCCGGTGTACAGACGGAAGAAGATGTAAAAACCGGAAAGATGGGAGATATCCTCTCGGTGGAACTCTTTCTGGTGCAGTACAGTAGTAAACAGGAAAAGTAATCAGATATAGATAAGAAGAAAAAGGAGAGACTGAAAATATGCATATGGATCAGAAAAAGATTCGGAATTTTTGTATTATTGCACATATTGATCATGGAAAATCAACCCTGGCAGACCGTATTATCGAACAGACAGGTCTTCTGACCAGCAGAGAGATGCAGGCGCAGGTGCTTGATAACATGGATCTGGAAAGAGAACGTGGTATCACAATCAAATCACAGGCAGTCCGCACGGTTTATAAGGCAAAGGATGGGGAGGAATATATCTTTAATCTGATCGATACACCAGGTCACGTGGACTTTAACTATGAGGTATCCCGTAGTCTGGCAGCCTGTGACGGCGCGATCCTTGTGGTGGATGCGGCACAGGGAATTGAAGCCCAGACACTGGCAAATGTATATCTGGCACTTGACCATGATCTGGATGTCATGCCGGTTATCAACAAGATCGATCTTCCAAGTGCAGAGCCGCAGCGTGTGATCGAAGAGATTGAAGATGTGATCGGAATTGAAGCGCAGGATACACCACTGATCTCTGCAAAGACAGGGCTTAATGTAGATCAGGTTCTGGAACAGATCGTAACAAAGATCCCTTCTCCGACAGGAGATCCGCAGGCATCACTGCAGGCGCTTATTTTTGACTCCGTGTACGATTCCTACAAGGGTGTTATCGTATTCTGCAGGATCAAAGAAGGATGTATCACGAAAGGAATGCCGATTCATATGATGGCGACAGGTGCAACTGCTGATGTTGTGGAGGTTGGATATTTTGGTGCCGGACAGTTTATCCCTTGTGATGAGCTTTCAGCAGGAATGGTTGGATATTTTACAGCCAGCCTGAAAAATGTAAAGGACACCCGTGTGGGTGATACCGTAACAGGTGCGGAAAATCCATGCTCTGAGCCTCTTCCGGGATATAAAAAGGTCAACCCGATGGTGTACTGCGGAATGTATCCGGCAGACAGCTCCAAATACCCGGATCTGAGAGATGCACTGGAAAAACTGCAACTCAACGATGCGGCACTTCAGTTTGAACCGGAGACATCCCTTGCGCTGGGATTTGGTTTCCGCTGCGGTTTCCTCGGACTTTTGCATCTGGAGATCATTCAGGAGAGACTGGAAAGAGAATACAATCTGGATCTGGTAACAACGGCACCGGGCGTTATTTACCGGGTACACAAGACCAACGGTGATATGATCGAGCTGACCAACCCGTCGAATCTGCCGGATCCATCCGAGATCGATTACATGGAAGAGCCGCTGGTAAAAGCGGAAATTATGGTGACAACAGAGTTTATCGGTGCGATCATGGATCTGTGTCAGGAAAGACGTGGTGAATATCAGGGAATGGAATACATCGAAGAGACCAGCGCGGTATTGAAATATCACCTGCCTCTGAATGAGATCATCTATGATTTCTCTGATGCGCTGAAATCCAGATCCCGCGGTTATGCGTCTCCTGATCAACAAGGAAGAACTGGATGCACTTTCATTTATTGTATTTGCAGGAAGTGCTTATGAGCGCGGAAGAAAGATGTGCGAGAAACTGAAGGATGAGATACCAAGACAGCTCTTTGAGATCCCGATCCAGGCGGCAATGGGCAGCAAGATCATCGCCCGGGAGACAGTAAAAGCCATGCGCAAAGACGTGCTGGCCAAGTGCTATGGCGGTGATATTTCCCGTAAGAGAAAGCTCTTTGAGAAACAGAAAGAGGGCAAGAAGAGGATGCGTCAGATCGGTAACGTAGAGATACCACAGAAAGCATTTATGAGTGTATTAAAACTGGACGACAAATAGACAGACAAAGGATAATCGAGCAGGCTGACTCCTACTCGATTTGTATACTTTTTGTACACTATCTCGCTTAACAGCTCGATGATGTACATTCGCCAAGTACAGATTCTTGTGCAAGCACAAATCTGTACTTGGCTCATCGTATACACAAAAAAGGCAGGAGCGGTTTCCGAGGGAAAGGTTCCTGCCTTTTGCACAGAAAAGGAGAGAAGCAGATGCAGCCTTTAGAACTATATATTCATATTCCGTTTTGTGTGAAAAAATGTGCATATTGTGATTTCCTTTCCGGTCCGGCCGGAGAAAAGGAAAAAAGAGGAATATGTGAAAATGCTGGTCGACGAGATCAGAAACTGTCCGGATACAGTGCAGAATTACAGGGTGATTTCCATTTTTTCGGAGGCGGAACCCCATCTCTTCTTACCGGTGAGCAGATTGGGCGGCTGATGGATACGGTCAGGGAAATATTTACGTTGGATGAGGACGCAGAGATCACTATGGAAATGAATCCGGGAACGGTAACGGAAGAAAAACTGCGAAAGTACAGACAGGCAGGGGTGAACCGTCTGAGTATCGGTCTGCAGTCGGTCAATGATGAGGAACTTCGTCTGCTTGGAAGAATCCATACTTATGAAGAATTTCGGGAAGCATATCATCTGGCGAGAGCCAATGGTTTTTCAAATATCAATGTAGACCTGATCTCGGCAATTCCGGGGCAGACGGTGGAAAGCTGGAGGCGTACACTGGAGCAGGTAATGGCACTTTCCCGGAGCATATTTCTGCATATAGTCTGATCTTGGAAGAGGGAACAACTTTCTATAAAAAATATGTAGAAGACGAGGCAAAAGAGAAGGACCAAAGCTTCCGGATGAGGATGCGGAGCGTCAGATGTACTGGGATACGGAAACGCTGATGGAGAAGAACGGATATCACCGTTATGAGATTTCCAATTATGCTAAGGAGGGATATGCCTGCCGGCACAACCTGGGATATTGGGAGAGAATTCCGTATCTGGGATTTGGAATTGGTGCGGCATCTCTGGTTCCCGGGGATCTGATTGGAAAATGCAGGAAGCTGGAAGGAAAAATGAGTCGCTACACGAACCCGGATCAGCTAAGGGAGTATGCACATTCCTACAGGAACAAATTTCAGGCAGAGCTTCTGACAGAAACTGAGGAGATGGAGGAATTTATGTTTCTTGGAATGCGGAAAATGAACGGAATCTCAAAAAAAGAATTTTCAGAGTATTTTGGGAAGAGTCTGGAGGATATTTACGGTGAACCGATCTGCAAACTGGAAAGCTTAAAGCTTCTTGAGCAAGATGATGACAGAGTATGGCTTACAAAACGGGGGATCGATGTCAGCAACAGTGTGTTTGTAGAGTTTCTGCTGGAAGAGTAATATTTGGAAAATCAGAAAAATATAAAGTATACTTGACAAATAGGTTTTATAGGCATATAATGACATCATCGAGTTAAACCTATCAAAACAGTAGGAAAGAAAGGAGAACTTACGATGTCAAAAATTTATAATGGTGCTTTAGAGAGCTTGTTGGAAATACTCCTCTTGTAGAGGTGAAAAATATTGAAGAAGAATTAGATTAGAGGCAAGAATCCTTGTGAAACTGGAATATTTTAACCCGGCCGGAAGTGTAAAAGACAGAATTGCCAAAGCAATGATCGAGGATGCTGAGGAAAAGGATTATTAAAAGAAGGTTCTGTTATCATTGAGCCTACTTCGGGAAATACGGGAATCGGCCTTGCATCGATTGCAAAGCAGTCAAAGGATACCGTATCATTCTTACTATGCCGGAGACAATGAGTGTAGAAAGAAGAAACATCCTGAAAGCATACGGAGCAGAGATTGTTCTGACAGAAGGCGCAAAGGGAATGAAGGGTGCGATTGAAAAAGCAGATGAACTTGCAAAAGAGATCCCGGGCAGCTATATCCCTGGACAGTTTGTTAATCCGGCTAATCCGGAAGTACACAGAGAGACAACCGGACCGGAGATCTGGAAGGATACAGACGGAGAAGTAGATCTGTTTATCGCCGGTGTCGGTACAGGTGGAACACTGACAGGTGTTGGTGAATATCTGAAGTCCCAGAAACCGGATGTGAAGATCGTTGCATTGGAGCCTGCAAGCTCACCGGTACTTTCTACAGGAAAAGGTGGTTCCTCACAAGATTCAGGGAATCGGAGCAGGATTCGTACCGGATGTACTGAACACAACTGTATATGATGAAATATTTACTGTAGAAAATGATGACGCTTTTGCAACAGGAAAGTCGCTTGCAAAGAAAGAAGGAATCCTGGTAGGAATTTCTTCGGGAGCCGCACTTTATGGAGCGATCGAACTTGCAAAACGTCCGGAAAACAAAGGAAAGACGATTGTGGCACTGCTTCCGGATACCGGAGACAGATATTACTCCACACCGCTCTTCACGGAGTAGAATATGAATTTTTCAAAGAAAAGCAGATACGGACTTCGGGCACTGATCGACCTGTCCGTATACTCGAAAGAATCCCATGTTGCACTTGCAAAGAATTGCAGAGCGTAACAGTATTTCACCGCAGTATCTGGAACAGGTATTTGCGGCACTCAGAAAAGCCGGAATCATTAAAAGCGTGAAAGGACCGCAGGGGGGATACCTGTTGGCGAAGCCTGCCACAAAGATTTCGGTTGCGGAAATATTACGTGCGCTGGAATGTGATTATCTCATCGAAGAAGAGGATGTAGAAGGCGCCGAGAACGGAAGAGAGCTGCGGCTCAGGCTGTACAGAGTGAAGTTATCGAACGTCTGAACAGAGGACTACAGGATATCCTTGAGAATCTGTTTCTCTCTGACCTCGAACAAAAATATCAGGAATACAGTGAATACAGTCAGGATATGTACTATATATAATAGAAGAAATGCACACCATCAGACCGGGAGGCTGAGGTGTGTATTTTTTGTTTGACGGTCGGGTGGGGAGTTTGGGAGGAAGGGAGCAGGCGGTTCAGGCAGAAAAGAAGGGATTCCGATTCAATCGGCAAACCATTACGATGAGCCTCCGAAAGCAATCATTGTGTCAGAAATGGCTTCCACAATGATTTGAGTCTCATCTACATTGCCTCAAATGAATTGGAATCCCTTCTTTTCTGCCTGGTCGCCCCGCCCACTTTCCTCCCAAACTCCCCACCCTCTTCCTGGAAGACAGAAAACATACAGACGGGACGCCCCAGTCTGATGATGTGCGGAAAAAACCGGATGCTCCAGCCAGTTGTTGGTTAAGTGGAAGTGTGGAGCTTCCAGAAAGTAGAAAATGCATCATCTCAAAACAGCCTCATCTCAAAATTCGCAGACAAAAACAGCGTAGTCCCAGAAAGTAGAAAATGCATCATCTCAAAACAGTCCGATCCCAATATTTGCGGACGAAAATGGCGCAGCCATTAAGTCCCGCCCCACGCAATACAGTATTGTTAAAGAAGCAAGTAAATCCTTTATAGTATGTCCTGTAAGCGCCCAAATCAAGTCGATTATTATAGGTTTGAGTGAGGTTCCACCCGGATATGCTGTCGGATTCCAATTCATTTGAGGCAATGGAGATGAGACTCAGAACATTATGGAAGCCTTTGTTGGCATAATGTTCGCTTTCAGAGGCTCATCGGAATGGTTTGCCGATTGAATTGGAATCCGACAGCATATCCGGGTGGTACCGACTAAAAATATAAAAAATCATAAACCCTGTTGACAAAGTGAATAGTAAGTGGTACATTTATAAGCGTAGAAAATGTTAGCACTCAGACATAACGAGTGCTAATAACAAAAAGGAGGTAGCATATGGAAGCCATACAGGAACTTAGTGAGCGGAAGACGAAGATCTTACATGCAATCATTAAGAACTATCTTGAGACCGGAGAGCCTGTGGGATCCAGAACGATTTCCAATATACGGATCTGAATTTAAGTTCGGCAACGATCCGGAATGAGATGGCAGATCTCGAAGAGCTTGGTTATATCATGCAGCCTCACACATCAGCAGGAAGGATTCCGTCGGATAAAGGTTACAGATGGTATGTGGATATGCTGATGAGCCAGAAAGAACAGGAGATTACCGAAATCAAAGGTCAGATGCTTGAGAAGGCTGACAAGATGGAAGAACTTCTGAAGCAGGTTGCAAAGGTTCTTGCGAACAACACGAATTATGCGACGATGATTTCGACTCCGACTTACAACGGGAACAAATTAAAATTTATCCAGCTTTCACAGGTTGATGACCATCAGCTGATCGTTGTGATCGTGATGGAAGGCAACATTGTAAAGAACCAGATCGTGACACTGGATGAGCCGCTCAGCAATGAAGCACTATTGAAGCTGAATATGCTTCTGAATACTTCGCTGAACGGAACTTCACTAGAGCAGATCAATCTGGGAGTGATCGCAAGTCTGAAAGAACAGGCAGGGATCCACAGTGGTGTGATGAGCAGTGTGCTGGATGCAGTAGCGAATGTGATCCAGCTGGATGACGACATGGAGATTTACACCAGTGGCGCGACGAATATTTTCAAGTATCCGGAGCTTAGTGATAAGCAGAGCGCACAGGAGATCATCAGTGCTTTTGAAGAAAAAGCAGCAGCTTGCCGCCTGGTAACAAAGTCAATGGCAAACGGCGGTGAAGACAGAGACATCCAGGTATACATCGGAGATGAATCGAATGTGGAGAACATGAAAGACTGCAGTGTAGTCACAGCAACATATGAGTTGGGCGAGGGCATGCAGGGAACAATCGGAATCATCGGACCGAAGAGAATGGATTATGAACATGTCATGAAGACGCTTAAGACACTGATGGCAGAGCTGGATGACATATTCCACAGGGATGAGCCGAAAAAGCTCGAATAAGAAGTAAGAAAGGTGGAAGAACCATTGGATAAAAAGATGAGTAATGAAGAAATGGTAAAAGAAGCAGTGGAAGAAGCAAAGAAAGTCAAGGAGGCAGAAGCCAAAGAGCAGAAGGCAAAAAGGGCAGGAACCGGAAGAAACCGAAGCAACAGAGGAAGAAGCTGTTGGTAAAGAGACAAATTCGAAGATGCTGAAGAACCAAAGAAAAAAGAAGCTGTTTGAAAAGAAGAATAAAAAGATAAAAAGGATGAGCAGATCGCAGATCTGACAGACAAACTTACGAGACACATGGCTGAGTTCGATAATTACAGAAAGCGTACTGAAAAAGAAAAAGTCAGCGATGTATGAGATCGGAGCCAAAGATGTTGTAGAAAAAATTCTTCCGATTGTAGACAACTTTGAACGCGGACTTCAGTCCGTACCGGAAGAAAAGAAAGATGATCCGTTCGTAGATGGAATGGATAAGATCTATAAACAAATGATGAGCACACTGGAAGGAATCGGAGTAAAACCGATTGAAGCAGTTGGTCAGAATTCGATCCGAATTTCCACAATGCGGTGATGCATATTGAGGATGAAAACCTGGGTGAGAATGTGGTAGCCGAGGAGTTCCAGAAAGGATATATGTACCGTGACTCAGTCGTAAGACACAGCATGGTAAAGGTAGCAAACTAAGATATACCGTGTACCGCATTTACGATACACTTTATATAAATAACAAAGCAAAATACAATTTTTATTATATTAACAGGAGGTCTTCATAATGGGCAAAATCATTGGTATTGACTTAGGTACAACAAACAGTTGTGTAGCCGTTATGGAAGGTGGACAGCCGGTCGTAA
>VOFH01000971.1_pt1 | contig 66001 bp, 71 predicted proteins | sample 5384091 | NCBI WGS metagenome assembly VOFH01 (sample SAMN12384727, study PRJNA508395) | human gut metagenome | isolation source: healthy gut G | host: Homo sapiens | reverse complement strand
ACCACCCATACAAAGAACTGTATGCCAAAGCGGACAAGTTCATTTATGGGGCATGCCGCTGTGTGGTGCGCCGTTTGGACCAGGCGCAAAAGCTGCTGCCCTGGGCGCTGGCGCTGCTGGTCTGCTTTGCCTTTATCGAGGGCATGCCCGCCCCGGTGGAAGGGCTGTACTGGTTCAACGGCGCAATGAACTACCTGCCGTATTTCTCGCTGGCCGTGCTCAATGCCGGGCTGACGTTTGGGCTGTGCTTTGCGCCGCAGTTGACCCGTAAGCAGCGCACTTTGTACTGCGCCGCCGGGGTCATGATTGGCTTTATCATCGGCGGTGGGCACCAGGTGGCCGGGCTTTTGAATGTGCTGGTCCTGTTGTTGGCCGTTGTACTGTGCGCACGGCAGCGCAGGTTTTACCATTTGCCGGCATTTCTTGCTGCCGTGGCGGGGCTGCTTATCAACGTAACAGCCCCCGGCACGCGGGTACGCGCTACCGGGTTTGCGGGGGCAGGCTTTGTTGAGGCCGTGCTGAAAAGCTTTGTGCTGGCCGCGCTGGTGTGGCAGTCGCGGCGGCCTGCGTATATACAATAGTGGTGGGGCAGGTCCAGCTTTTCGTGGCGGAGCTCGTCATAGCATACCATGTCGGCCCAGATCTGGTAGCAGTCCACGCTGTTGGCATAGTTGATCAGGTCCGGGGTGTAGCCGCCGGCGGGGCGCATGTTCACTTCCAGCGCAACGTAATCGCCCTTTTGGCCAAGGCCCTCTTTGTCCTCGTTCAGGCGGAAAAACTCGCAGTGGAAAAAGCGGCTCTTTGCGCCGAATGCCTTGATGGTGCGAAACCCGACATCCCGCAGCTCCTCCGGCACGGTTTTCTGCGTCCAGTAGGAAAGATCGCCCAGCGAGTTCACAATGTCGATCATGGGGGTGGGAAATACGTTGGAGGTGTAGAACAGCGGTACACAGCGGCTGTCGGCTACGCCGTCAAAGCTCACAATGGTGCCGTTGATGAATTCTTCCATAATATAGGAAGTATCCGGCAGTTCCGCATAGAATGCTTCCAGTTCGGCATCGTTTTTTAGCTTATAGGTGGCCTCGGCACCACAGCCGTTGTCCGGCTTCACAATGACCGGGTAGCCGACCTGAGCCACAAAGGCGCGGGCATCGTCCAGGCCGTTTTCATGCACCATGTGGTGGCGGGCCACGGGTACCCCGGCAGCGATGTAGCTTTCCTTCATTTTGCTCTTGTACTTGATGCGGTCAATAAAGTCGTTCTGTGCGCCGGTGGTAATATTGAAATCGGTGCGCAGGGAGGCGTCCTGCTCCAGCCAGAATTCATTGTTGCTTTCCAGCCAGTCGATTTTGCCGTACTTAAAAGTGAAATACCCCATGGCGCGTACCATGGCATCATAATCCGCCATGGAATCCACACGGTAATACTCGGTCAGGCATTCTTTCAGCTCGTCCGGGATCTCGTCATAGCCGGAATCGCCAATGCCCAGCACATTTACCCCGTTGTGCTTGAGCCGGTCACAAAAATTCCAGTAGGTTTTGGGGAACTGCGGCGAAACAAAAACAAAGTTCAAAATATACTTTCCTCCCTTAAGGGCGCACCTGAAAAGCCGAAACCATCGCCTGTTTCTACAAACGCAGCCGAATTTTGTGTTTGCGGAAGGGTCACTATTTGTGTAGGGCAACACCGCACAATTCCCGCCTTACGGCTTAAGCACCGCTTCGGCGGCTGCGGCACGGCATCTGCGTTGCCAAAATGCTCGATAATGTCGGGTTGCGGTACCCGCATCGTGCTTCGGGGGCAAAAGCCCCTCGCACTCTGCGACCGCTGCCCCTGCTTCGGTTCGCTGTTTCCGCCACTGGCGGCGCTCACCTTTGCAGCATCCAGTATTATCTGCGCTTTTGGCTTAGCATCTGCCGCACCTCGCTCGCCGTATCGGCACTTAGAATTATGCGGTATTGCCGTAGCTTTCAGGCGTGCCTTGCGCAGCAAACAGCGCTGCGGTTTACCCAAAAAAAACAGCACCTTACCCCTTGCGGGGCAAAGTGCCGTGCGAAAACATGTGGGTGTGATCAACACCGTTACACAAACTGGTTGCGGCTGGCGTTGTATTCATAGCCAACATCGGCCAGTTTTGCGCAAATGGCATCCTTATCGGCGTCCTGATCGGCACACAGGGCATCCAGGCTTGCGTAATGATCCCGCAGCTGGGTGTTGATATAACTGAGCAGGATGATTGGGTCAGCTGGCAGCATAGCAACCTCCTAAGGCGTATCTGATCAGATACATCCTGATAAAAACCAAAAAAGCACTGCCAAGGCAGTCCCTGACAGCAACGGGAACCCGCTTATAAAAAGCACGCAAAAATGCCGGCCACCAACTGTGACCGGCAATTTTTTGCGTCTTGATCAGACCGCGCGGGTAACCTTACCCGAACGCAGGCAGCGGGTGCAGGCGTAGATATACTTCGGGGAACCATCCACAACCGCTTTCACGCGCTTGACGTTGGGGTTCCAGGTACGATTGCTCCGACGATGGGAGTGGGAAACCTTGATGCCGAAAGTGACACCCTTGCCACAACATGCACATTTGGCCATTCTGCTTGCACCTCCTTTAACATAGCTGTACTATAATAGCAAATCTTAAGCCAAAATGCAATACCCTTTTTGAAAAAATCCGTAAAAAATCCGCAGAAACGGTACATTTTTTCAAAAACAGGCGCAAAGTGTCCCGCTGCCCTTGTTTTGGGGCGGATTGTACGGTATAATACTTTAAATAATTACCCGTATGTGCCTGTGTGGCCTGCTATGCGGTATGCTGAGGTTTTTATGAATCATTTTGCCCTCAATGGCGTGATCTCCCCGCAGGAGCTGTATTATTACGCTCTGCGCGCCGTGGCCATGCTGATCGTCATCCCGTTCCATGAATCCGCCCACGCGCTTATCAGCTGGAAATTGGGCGATTCCACCGCCAAGGATATGGGCCGCCTGTCCATGAATCCGCTGCGCCACTTTGACCCGCTGGGCGCTTTGTGCATGATTGCGGCCGGGGTCGGGTGGGCAAAGCCGGTTGGCATCAACCCCACGCGCTTCAAAAATCCCAAACGGGGGATGGCTGTTTCCGCCGCGGCGGGACCGCTCTCCAACTTTTTGCTGGCCTATGCGGCCATGCTGCTCTATAAAGTGGTATATTATGCCTGCGGCGGCGCGGCGCCACAGCTGGTGCTGGATTTCCTTTATGTTCTGATCAGCATGAACATCAGCCTTGGCGTGTTCAACCTGATCCCTGTACCGCCGTTTGACGGCAGCCGCATTGTGTTGCTGTTCTTGCCGCAAAAACTGTATTTTCAGGCCATGCGGTATGAAAAATACATCATGGGCGTTGTGCTGCTTCTGGTGTTCTTTGGCCTGCTCAACACCCCGCTCAATCTCTGCGTAAACGCGGCGTGGCGTTTGCTGCTGAACCTGACCGGCTTTGTGGAACTGCTGTTCGGCATTGCCTGATGGCACATCTCAATTTAAGTAAGGAACGATATCCGCTGTTTTATGGAAACACTTACCTTTAAGCTACAGGAAGATAATTTTGAAGGTCCGCTGGATTTGCTGCTCTATCTGGTTGGCAAAAATAAAATGAACCTCTATGATATCAATATCATGGAACTCATTGAGCAGTATACTGCCGCCATCCAGACCATGCAGGCCGATAAGCTGGAAGTTTCCAGCGAATTCATTGATATGGCCGCGCACCTGGTTCAGATGAAAAGCGCCCTGTTGCTGCCACGCAGCCCTGAAGCGGAACGCATGAAAGCGGAGCTGACCGGCCGTCTGATCGAGTACAGCACCTGCAAGCAGGTGGCGGCGGAGTTGGGCAGCCGTGCGCGGGATTTGTACACCGCGGTGCGCCAGCCCCAAAAACCGGAAGGCCCGGCGGAATATTCCCGCAAACAGGATCCCGACCGGCTGGTGCAGGCGTGGTTCAGCCTGATGGGCCGCAGCCAGCGCCGCAAAAAGCCCACCCAGGAGCGGTTTGAACCGTTGGTCACCGCGCCGTTCGTATCGGTGGCAAGCCGTGTGGCCCACATGCTGCGCGGTATGCTGAAAGGTACGCTGTGCCGCATGGGCCAGCTGTTCAGCCCGCAGGAAAGCCGCAGCACCAATGTGGCAACGTTCCTGGCGCTGCTGGAATTGATCCGCGCCGGGCGTGTGCGGCTGGATGAAACCGGAACCCTGACGATGGACCGCGCCCGCCGCCCGCGCAACAAACAAAACCAACCCACAGGAAAGGAGGCCGCAGCCGATGCCGATCACACAGCGCAATAAAATTGGCATGCTAGAAGCCATGCTGTTTGCCAACGCCGAACCGGTGGAAACCGACCGCCTGGCCGAAGCCATGCGCGCCGACCCGGCAGAGGTGCTGACCCTGCTGGAAAAGCTGCAAAAGCGCTATGATGAAACCGAAAGCGGCCTGATGCTGCTGCATTTTGACGGCGACCGCTGGCAGATGGCGACCCGCCCGTATTATGGCGAGGTGGTCAAGCGCATTTTGGATACCCGCCGCAACGCGCCGCTTTCGCCCGCTGCGCTGGAAGTTCTTGCTATTATCGCCTATAACCAGCCGGTCAGCCGCAGCTTCATCGAGCAGGTGCGCGGCGTAGATTCCTCTTCCACCGTGTCCAAGCTGATGGAACGCGGGCTGATTGAGGAAGCTGGCCGCCTGGATCTGCCCGGCAAGCCGGTGGCGTTCCGGGTGACGGATACCTTTTTGCGGGTGTTCGGCCTTGGCAGTCTGGCCGACCTGCCCCCGCTGCATGACGACCCCCAGAAAGAAGAAGAACTGCCGGTGCAGCAAACCCTGGAGGAACTGCAATGAGCGCCGTGTTGGCGGTTGTGCTGATGGTGCTAAAAATAATCGGCATGATTTTGCTGGCACTGCTTTTGCTTTTGCTGTTGGCGCTGCTGCTGCCTGCGGGCATTCACTTCCGTTGGAGCTATATCGGCGGCCTGCGTTTACAGCTGTGTTACGGCCCGCTGCACTTTACCCTGTACCCGCGCAAAGCGGATGAAGAGGAAAAAAAGGCAGAACCGAAGGCAGAAACAAAGCAGGGGAACACGCCCAAAACCGAGCTGACTTCCGCCGCACCGCCCAAGCCAACCCCGCCGCCTGCAAAAGCGGAACTGCCCGCACAACCTACAATGGAAAAGCAGACGGAACCCACGGAAGCAAAGCCCGCAAAAGCGCCGGAAGAACCCCAAAAAGCAGAACCGGCCCCGCCCGCTGAAAAGGAACTGGGAAAACCAAAAGCACCGGAAACATCCCCGCAGCCGGAACAGGCAGTACCAAAACCAAAAGCCAAATCTGCCCCGGCAGCGGAAACACCTGCCGCGAAACCACAGCCGGAAGAAGATACCGGCCTTGTGGACCGCATCAAAGCGGCAGTCAGGGCGGACCCTGTTGGCTATGTGCGGCACCTGTTCAGCGTGCTGCGCGCCAGTGTGGGGCCGCTGCTGCGCGGCTTCCGCGTCAGCAAGCTGAATGTGATCTGGACGATAACAGGGGAGACCGCCGCAGAAACGGCCATCCTGTACGGCCAGACGCTGACCACCCTCAACACCATCCTGGCAATCGCACAGGACCACATTAAAATACAGGCGGATCAGCTCTGGCTGGAGGCTGATTACACCGGCAGCGCCAAACAGCAGCGTGTGGTTTCGCTCAAACTGCTGCTCTGCCCGCTGCTGGCACTGGTTACAGTGGTGTGCTTTGTGTGGCATGCCCGGCATGACCAGCAGCTGCTGCCCCCAAAACACCCCAAATACAATACACCTGAAACAGAACAGGGAGGTAATTTATAATGGCAGAACATCCGATTGAAGGCATGATGGGCGTTACCATGGAAAAAATCCGCCAGCTGGTGGATGCCAATACCATCATTGGCGAACCGATCACGGTGGATGGAGCAACCATCATCCCCATTTCCCGCGTTACCTTTGGCTTTGCCTCCGGCGGCTCTGATGTTGGCGCAAAAACCAACAAGCAGATGTTTGGCGGCGGCACCGGCGCGGGCGTTTCCATTGCACCCATCGCGTTTTTGGTGATCAGCGGCGGCAATGTGCGCACTATCCAGCTGGTGGAACATGTCAGCCCGGTGGACAGCGCTATCAACGCTCTGCCGGACCTTGTGGACCGCATCAGCGCCCTAATCAAAAAGGACAAGCCCGAAACCCCGCAGGAATAAGCGGACAGATTTCATTTTTCCCCAACCGGAACCCGGCCCAAAGCGGGCTGTTCAACTAAAATGCCGGGAGGACATTATCATATAAGCAAATCCACCCGGCGGATATTACCCTGATATTGGAAAGGAACACCATGGCAGAACAACGGATTCAAAAAGTACTCTCGGACCAGGGCGTGTGCTCCCGCCGCGCTGCAGAAAAATTGATTGATGAAGGCCGTGTCAAGGTCAACGGCCACCCGGTCACGCTGGGGGATAAGATGGACCCCGACTTTGATAAAGTCAGCATTGACGGCAAAAGCGTGCGCATTGTGCGCAAGCGCCAGTATACCTATCTGATGCTTAACAAGCCCCGCGGCTATATTACCACCGCATCGGACGAACGCGGCCGCAAGACCGTTATGGATCTGCTCACCGGCGTGGACCGCCGTGTGTATCCCATCGGCCGTCTGGATAAAGACAGCGAAGGCTTGCTGCTGCTGACGGATGACGGCGCATTTGCCAACCTGCTCACCCATCCTTCCGGCGGCGTGGGCAAGCTGTACCGCGTTACTGTGCGCCCCCGCGCGACCGAGGAACAGGTTGTCAAAATGTCCAGCGGCGTTGTGCTGGATGATGGTGTAAAAACCCAGCCCGCCGTCATCCATGTTGTGGTGGATGAACCCGGCCGCACGGTGTTGGAGATCACCCTGCACGAGGGCCGCAACCGCCAGATCCGCCGCATGTGCGAAGCAGTCGGCCTGGAGGTCATCCGCCTGAAGCGCAGCGCTGAAGGCCCGGTCAAACTGGGCATGCTGCAGCCTGGCGAATACCGCGAACTGAAAAAATCCGAGATTAGTGCCCTGCGCAATGCCGCGCTCAAGGCTGCCCCGGCCCGCAAAGCCGCCCCTGCCGCCGCCCGCCGCCCCGGCCCCATCAAGCACGACTAAGCAGGCTGAATCACAACATTCTATGCAACAAACCGCTCCGCAAGGGGCGGCTTTGTCATAATTTTGGGCAAACCGTGCAGAAAAAAGCTGAAAAATAAGGCAAAACGCAAAACTTTTTGGCGCTTTCCACTTGTCTGCTTTTCGACGAAGTAGTATAATAAAGCCATATGGCATATGATAACCATCTTGCTCATTGAATAAACAGGAGGTCAATGTATGGCAGCTAATAAGCCAGGCAAGGAAGCAATCCTTGCAGCATTTTTTGATGAGGGGAACTATTCTCCTCTGTTTACTGACGGTGCCGTCAGCGCAGCGTTCGGCTGTGCCAATGGCCAAAGCGTTTATGCCGTTTACCAGAACGGGGAACCCGTTGGCGCGGCAGATCTGGATAAAACCACTCGCGTGCTGAAAATGGCCGCTGAGACCGGCAATCCCGTTGTAACGTTCTACAATTCTACCGGCGCTAAGCTGGAAGGCGGCTTGGAGCTGCTGAACGCAAACTCCCGCCTGACCGCTGAGATCGCCCGCATCTCCGGCGTTGTGCCTCAGGTTGCCGTTGTTACCGGTACCTGCGCCGGCACCAGCGCTGTGCAGGCCGCCGCAGCTGATGTCTGCATCATGGCAGCTGACGCTGAGCTGTTCCTGACCGCTCCTTTCAATGCAGAGGACAAGGTCAAGGCTGCCGGCTCTGCTGAGTTTGCCGCCAAGGCAGGCGTTGCCGCTATCGTGGAAGAAGATGCCGTCAAGGCAGCTTCCGCCGCTGCCCGCGTTGTGGGTATGTTGCCGGCCAACAACCTGGCTGGCCCCGCTGTGTTTGATTTCGAAGCTCCCGCCGCTGCGCTCAACCTGGTCAAGTATGATGCCAAGAGCGCTGCCGAGGCTATTGCCGATGCAGGCAGCCTAACCGAGCTGTACGCTGGTTATGGCCGCAACATCTATACCGCACTTGGTTCCGTCAACGGCCAGGCTGTCGGTATCGTTGCTACCGCCAAGGGTACCCTGTGCCACAAGTGCACCGCTAAGGCAGCCCGTTTTGTGCGCCTGTGCGATGCTTACAGCATTCCCGTTGTGACTGTTGTCAACACGGAAGGCTTTGTCAAGAGCGAAGGCGATGACCAGGCTGGCGGCATCCGCCAGGCTGCCCGTATGGCTGGCGTTTATGCCGAAGCTACCACCGTTAAGGTCGCAATCCTTGCCGGTGAGGCTGTTGGCCCCATCTACACCGTCTTTGCAGCTTCCGCTGACTGGCGTATTGCTGTGGACGGCTGCACCGTTGCCCCGCTGGCACCGGAAACCGCCGCTACCGTTCTGTACAAGGACGAGATCTTTGCTTCTGACAACATCCAGCAGGCTACCAAGCAGAAGGCTGCTGCCTACAAGGCAGAGCAGTGCAGCGCAGTTGCCGCTGTTGCCAATGGCGCTGCCGATGCCGCTGTAAAGGCTGCCGATGTGCGTGCTGCTGCCGCACAGGCCCTGGATATGCTGGCCACCAAGCGCACCACCCGTTTGCCTAAGAAACACGGCAACATCACCCTGTAATATTTAAGGAGGATCCTTTTTATGAAAAACCTGACTGTTACCGTGAACGGCGTTGCTTACAACGTTACCGTTGAAGAAAACACCAACGGCGCTGCTCCTGCTGCTGCCCCGGCTGCCGCTCCGGCACCCGCCGCTGCACCTGCTCCGGCTGCTGCACCTGCCGCACCCGCTGCCGCTGGTTCTGTTCCTGTCAACGCTCCCATGCCGGGCACCATCCTGGACATCAAGGTCAAGGCAGGCGCTGCTGTTAAGGCTGGCGATGTTGTCATGATCCTCGAAGCCATGAAGATGGAAAACGAGATCAGCGCACCGCAGGACGGCACCATTGCCAGCATTGACGTTCGCAAGGGCGATACCGTCAACTCCGGCGATGTGCTGTACACCATGGGCTGATAAAGCGTAAACGATCCCGAACGTTAAAAAATGAGGTGAACGAGATTGGCTAAGAAACCTGTTAAGATTACCGAAGTCGTTCTGCGTGATGCGCATCAGTCTTTGCTGGCCACCCGTATGACGATGGACGAGATGCGTCCCATCCTGCCCGAAATGGACAAGATCCCGTACTTCTCCGTTGAGTGCTGGGGCGGCGCGACGTTTGACTCCTGCATCCGTTTCCTGGACGAGGACCCGTGGGACCGCCTGCGCATCCTGCGCAAGGAACTGCCCCATCAGAAACTGCAGATGCTGTTCCGCGGCCAGAACATGCTGGGCTACCGCCATTACGCGGACGACGCCGTCGAGTATTTCGTGCAGAAGTCCGTTGCCAACGGCATTGATGTGATCCGTATTTTCGATGCTCTGAACGACCCCCGCAACCTGAAGACTGCCATCGAGGCAGCCAACAAGGAAAAGGCACATGTGCAGGGCTGCATCAGCTATACGCTGAGCCCCGTGCACAACAACGAGTATTTCGCCAAGTACGCCAAGACCCTGGAGGAGATGGGCGCGCACAGCATCTGCATCAAGGATATGGCCGGCCTGCTCAAGCCCTACACCTGCGCCGAGCTGGTGAGCGAGCTGAAGAAGACCGTCAGCATCCCTGTTGACATCCACAGCCACTACACCGCCGGCCTGGCTTCCATGTCCATCCTGAAGGGCATCGAAGCCGGTGCTGACATTGTGGATACCGCCATGAGCCCGCTGGCTCTGGGCACTTCCCATATGCCGACCGAGAGCCTGGTCGCCGCCCTGCAGGGTACCGATTACGACACCGGCCTTGACCTGAACCAGCTGAACGTTGTGCGTGCTTACTTCGCCAAACTGCGCGAAAAGTATATCGCCAACGGCCAGATCAATCCGAAGAGCCTGGGCGTTGATGCCAACACCCTGCTGTATCAGGTTCCGGGCGGCATGTTCTCCAACATGCTTAAGCAGCTCAAGGACGCTGGCAAGGAAGATAAGCTGGACGAAGTTCTGGCCGAAATCCCCCGCGTGCGTGAGGATGCCGGTTACCCGCCGCTGGTCACCCCGACCTCCCAGATCGTTGGCACTCAGGCTGTGTTCAACGTCATCATGGGCGAGCGCTACAAGATGGTCACCAAGGAGTTCAAGGGCCTGGTACATGGCGATTACGGCAAGACTCCCGCTCCCATCAAGAAGGAATTCAGCGACTTTATTCTGAAGGGCGAAGAGCCCATTACCTGCCGCTTTGCTGATACCCTTGCCCCCGAAATGGACAAGCTGAAGGCTGAAGCTGCCAAGTATGCCATCCAGGAAGAGGACGTTCTGACCTACGCTATGTTCCCGCAGGTTGCTCCCAAGTTCTTCGAAAAGCGCAATGCCCGTATGCACGGTGTGGACGCTCTGCATGCTGACTATGAGGGTCGGACAGCATCCTGTCCCGGCATGCGTTGCACTGCGCTGTTTTGCGGTTTACACACCCGGTCAGCAGACAGGCGATCCGTATCCAGAGCAAACTGCCGCCGGATATGGCCGCTTTGGCCCACAGTGAGGGGCTTTTTCAACAACTGGGATCTGCAAGAACTCTGAACCAAACTTTGCATCGACCTTTTTAGGTCATCTAAAAGGAGCAGCAAGATTTTGAATTCCGCGCAAATCGATAAAAAAGGCAAAAAGAAAAAAATCACCGCGGGCCGTCGTCCGCCAGTGCCCATAAGGCTCATTCTTCCCGCAGCAACCTGATTGGCGACCTGCTGTACATGTATGGATTCTGGGTCGAGTACATTTTTGTGTGCGCTTACCGCAAGGCGCACGCCGTCGTCAAAGGCATTGCCAGCACTCTGGGCAACCTGCTTATGGTCGTGTTGCGCCCGGTCCTGCTGGGCATCATCACTTTCTGTGAGGATCTGATTAGTCCCTTCACCCGCATGGCCTCCGGTATCCGCCACATCCGGGAACTGCCGCAGGAACTTTCCGATGCCGGCAGCGACCAGATCCGCGCTGCCAAAAGGCCTACGTCCGCAGCGGTATCCGCAAGTACTACACGCTTCTCTGGAACGCCATCACCTACGTGCTACCCGCCATTGCGGCGGCTGTGCTGGTGGTCGTTGTCCGCAACGGCCTGGGGCTTCGTTTTGTGTTGAACGTCCAGGTCAACGGCGAAAGCGTCGGCTACGTAGCCAGCGAGCAAATTTTTGAAAACGCCCGCGAGGATGTGCAGTCCCGTATCAACACGGCCAAGTCTATGCTGGAAGAAGCCGGTGCCTCTGTGCCGGATACCCAATGGGAAGTTTCTCCTACCTACAGCCTGGCAGTTTCCGACGATACCATGACGGAAAGCGAGATTGCCAACGCTATTTTGCAGACCACCAGCGATGAGATTGTGGACGGCACCGCTGTGTACATTGACGGCACCCTGCGGTTTGTTACCACCGAGGGTGACCATCTGCGCACCTACCTGGAAAGCATCGAGGCCCCCTTTGAAAACGACATGGATTCGTCCATCCGCACCGGTTTTGTCCACGACATCCGCCTGCTGGACGGCGTCTATCTGCAGGAATCTATCATGTCCTACAGCGACGTGATCTCCGCTCTGAACGAAGGCTCCGGCGTGCATACCTATGTAGCCGAGGAAGGTGATACCGTGCAGAGCGTCGTGGATACCACCGGCGTCACCTTTGACTCGCTGGCCCAGATGAACCCCGACCTGCAAAGCCTGGATCAGGAGATCCCAGCCGGCACCGAGCTGTTGACGGGTGCGTCCTCGGCCGAACTGCTGAAAGTCAAGGTCGTGCAGACTGAGACCGAGACCGTCGCCATCCCGTTCAGCACCGAAAAGTCCGAGTCCGATGAATACGACTTTGGCAAGACCGTCACCCTGCAGGAAGGTGTGGACGGCCTCGAGGACGTCACCTACGAGATTACGATGATCGACGGCGAAGTCACCGACCGCCAGGCGGTTTCCTTACAACGTGCTGCAGGAGCCTGTCACCCAGATCACCGTGACCGGCACCAAGCTGAAGAACGGTATGGTGGCCAAGCTCGGCTCCGGTTCCTTCGTCTGGCCGGTTCCCGGCTACAAGTATGTCAGCCGCTGGATGGGCAACGGCCATCGCGGCGCGGACATCTGCGCCGCCTACGGCACGCCGATTTATGCTTCCGACTCCGGCACCGTCATCGCCGCCGGCTGGCACTACTCTTACGGCAACTATGTCGAAATCGACCACGGCAACGGCTACAAGACGCTGTACGCCCACATGTCCCGCATCCTGGTCAGCCAGGGTCAGGCTGTCAGCAAGATGGACCAGATCGGCGAGGTCGGCTCCACCGGTAACTCCACCGGCAACCATTGCCACTTTGAGATGTACTATAACAACGTCCTGTTCAGCGCGCAGACACTATTCGGCGGCATGTAATCCTGTATCAGCGATGTTATGGCCTCCCTCCAGATTCTGAGCGAGCTGGGGGCCAGCATCCGCATGATTAGCAAAAGCACATATGAAATTGATACGACCCATTTGAACTGCACCGAGGTATCGAACGAGCTTTCCCGCCAGATGCGTGCCAGTTATTATTTTTTGGGCGCGCTGCTGGGCCGCTTTGGTGCCGGTCAGGTTGCCATGCCCGGTGGCTGCAATCTGGGACCGCGCCCGATTGACCAGCACCTGAAAGCCTTTACCGCTATGGGTGCCGATGATTCCGTTGAATACGGCATGATCCGTGTTCGTGCAGAGCACCTGACTGGGAGCCATATCTTTTTTGATACGGTTTCCGTTGGCGCCACCATGAACGCCATGCTGGCCGCTGTGAAAGCGGAGGGCCTGACCATTCTGGAAAACGTTGCCCGTGAGCCGCATGTTGTAGACCTTGCCAACTGCCTGAACATGATGGGTGCTGATGTGCACGGTGCCGGTACGGATGTTATCAAGATTCGTGGCGTCAAGCAGCTGCATGGTTGCTCTTATTCCATCATTCCGGACCAGATTGAAGCGGGGAGCTATATGGTTGGCGCAGCTATTACCGGCGGCGATGTGACCCTGCACAATGTGATTCCTAAACATATGGAGCCCATTACCGCAAAGCTCCGCGCCGCTGGTTGCGAAGTGACCGAATACGATGATGCCATGCGCATTGTGCGCCACGGTGCCATCCATCCGGTTAAAATCAAGACCATGCCGCACCCCGGATTTCCGACGGATATGCAGCCATTGATGACAGTGCTACTGACGCTGGCCGATGGCACTTCCATTGTAACGGAAGGCATCTGGGAAAACCGCTTCCGCTATGTGGACGAGCTGATCCGTATGGGTGCTAACATCCAGGTCGATGGCCAGGTCGCCGTTATTGAGGGTGTGAAAAAGCTGTATCCCGCCCCGCTGCGTGCGCTGGATCTGCGTGCCGGCGCGGCAATGGTCATGGCTGCCCTTGCCGCGGATGGTGTCAGCGAAATTGACGAGACCGCACACATTGAGCGTGGTTACGAAAACATTGTAGAAAAGCTGCAGGCACTTGGCGCGGATATCCGCCGTGTAGAAGCCCCTGTACGCATGACTCGCGCAATGTAACACTGGCTTTTACGGGCCGCAGCAATGCGGCCTGTTTTTTATGGCCGTTGGCAAAAGCGTTTCATCAAAGGCTGTATTTTGCATTGATGCGCCCGTGCAGCCGCAATTCAAAAGGATATCATTCTTTATGGCATTATTTACCACACTGTATTCCGGTTCCTCCGGCAACTGCGCCCTGATTTTGCACGAGGGAAAGTACCTTCTGATCGATATGGGCAAAAGCTGCCGTACAACCTTGAATGCGCTCCGCAGCCTGGGGCTTGCTGTATCCGACTGTGAGGGCATTCTCATTACGCACGAACACTCAGACCATGTCAGCGGGTTGGATACTTTTTTCAAGCATTATTCGGTGCCAGTCTATGGCTGTGCTGACACATTGGATACGCTTTATTCCCGCGGAACCATTCCGCCCGCACTGGACGCGATTGCCATGGATGGCCGCACTGAGGATATTGGCACATTCCGTGTTTCCAGCTTTCCCACCAGCCACGATGTACCGTGCTGTGGCTACCGCGTCACAACGCCGGACGGCCACATTATGGCGCTTGCCACGGACCTTGGTGTATTAACTCCTGTCGTGCAGGAAAACCTTGCCGGTTGCAGCCTGGTTGCGCTGGAAGCCAACTACGACTCGTTCAGCCTGCACGGTGGGCCGTATCCTTATTATCTCAAAGTGCGTATTGCCAGCGACCGCGGCCACCTGGACAACCGCGCCTGTGCGGCCGCGCTGCTGGACCTGATTCAGGACGGCTGCAAAAAGTTTGCGCTGTGCCATCTCAGCCAAACTAACAATTCGCCAGAGCTGGCACTAACCACAGTATACAATGTCTTGCTTGCCGCTGGCATCCAGCCAGGGCGGGATGTGCTGATTCAGGCACAGTCCCGCAATGAAGTAAGCCCCTACATAGAGTTCTGAGGTACCCCATGCAGAATATTGATTTGATTTGTGTTGGAAAGCTGAACGCGCCCTATTTTGCGGCAGGCGTTGCCGAATATCAAAAGCGTCTTGGCGCTTTCTGCAATTTCCGTATTATTGAGCTGCCAGAAGCTGCGATTGCAGATAAAAACGCCAGTGACGCCCAAATCAGCAAAGCTCTGGACAAAGAGGCAAACCGCCATTCTTTCCAGCCTGCGCAAAGGGGAATATCTCGCCGCACTTTGCGTGGAAGGCAAACAATTTTCCAGTGAAGAGCTGGCAAAACTGATTGCAGACCGTGCCAATAGCGGGGCGGGGGATATTGCATTTGTAATCGGCTCATCCCACGGGCTGGCGGATTCTGTAAAAAAAGCCGCCAACGCAAAGCTGTCCATGGGACGCATCACGATGCCGCACCAACTGGCCCGCCTTGTACTGACGGAACAGATCTACCGCGCCTGCACCATCAACAATGGCATGAAATATCACAAATAATATAAAACAGCAAAGCCAGACGGACAACGCCAATGTTCTGTCTGGCCTTGCTGTTTTTATGCCTTATGGCAACACCGCATAATTCCCGCCTTACGGCTTAAGCACCGCTCCGGCGGCTGCGGCACGGCATCTGCGTTGCCAAAATGCTCGATAATACACAAAGTATTATCTGCGCTTTTGGCTTAGCAGCTGCCGCACCTTGCTCGCCGTATCGGCACTTAGAATTATGCGGTATTGCCTTATATTTTTTTATGCGAAAATGGACGGTCAGCTCTCTTAAATTATCAAACAGCCAAAACCTGATCTAGCGGGCTTGCTGCTTTCCTTAACACTCCTTTTTGTGGATAGAGACAAGTCGTCCACAGGGCAGTGCTTTAACAACTGCATGTAAAAAACACAAAAACGTTCCCCGGAACCATTCTGCCCTAACAGCAAACCAGTTCCGGGGAACGTTATATTATATTTTGTTTTGGCTTACCGGGTCAGCCTATCGGCTCGACTTCCGCTACGCCGCAAAAATTAGTACTTCAGCTTATCCAGGGTATCCTTGTACGGGGTATCGGCAGCGGTCTTCATCGTTGCCTGTGCCTTGTACTTGTTCAACATCATTGCGCTGCGGGCAGGATCAGCCAAAGTGCCGGCACCGGCAATGCAGCCGCCGGGGCAGGCCATACCTTCCAGCAGATAGCCGTTGTACTTGCCGGCAGCAGCCAGCTGCATCATCTTCTTGCATTCTGCCAGGCCCTGTGCGGAAACGACCTTCACTTCGCGGGTCGGGTCTTCCTTCTTGATGACATTGACGACCGCCTGTGCAACACCGCCGCTGACGGCAAAGCCGCGGCCGTCGGCACTGGCATTGTTGAAGTTATCATTCGGGTCATCCGGCAGGTCATCAAAGTTGATCTGCTTGGCTTCAAACATGCCCATCAGTTCTTCAAATGTCAGGACAAAGTCAACCTCGCTGCGCACACTGTGGCGGCTGGCTTCCAGCTTCTTTGCGGCGCAGGGGCCGACAAAGCAGATACGGGCTGCGGGGTGATCCTGCTTCAGCAGGCGGGCAGTCAGCACCATGGGGGTCATGGTCATGCTGATGCAGTCAGCAAACTTGGGGAAGTTCTTCTTGGCCATAACGCTCCATGCCGGGCAGCAGGAGGTTCCCATGAACGGGTGCCTGGAGGGAACTTCCTCCAGGAAGTCATGCGCTTCATCAATGGTGCACAGGTCAGCACCGATGGCAACTTCTGCAGTGTTGGCAAAGCCCAGGCGCTTCATGGCCTCGCGCAGTTTGGCGGGGGTCATGTTGGGGAACTGGTTGACAAAGGCAGGTGCCACGATGGCGATGACTTCATCTCCGCGCTTGATGGACTGGATCAGCTGGAAGATCTGGCCCTTATCCACGATAGCGCCGAACGGGCAGTTGACCAGGCACATACCGCAGGATACGCACTTGTTGTAATCAATATCTGCGCGGCCATGCTCGTCAGAACGAATAGCACCAACGCCGCAAGCCTTGGCGCAGGGGCGCTCCACCTTGACGATGGCGTTGTACGGGCAGGTGGTTACGCAGCGGCCGCACTTGATGCAGAGATCCTGATCAATGTGACTGCGGCCATTGCGGAAGCTGATTGCCTTTTTGGGGCAGACCTCCTGGCAGGGGTGAGCCAGGCAGCCCTGGCACATGCTGGTAACCTTTATGATCTTTTCCGGGCACTTGTTACAGGCAAACTTGATAACGTTGATCAGCGGCGGCTCATAGTACTTGTCAGCAATTACGCTGTGCTCCAGGTCTTCGGTAGCGGAAACGCTCTCGGTAACCGGGCGCAGAGAAAGGCCCATAGCCAGACGGATTCGTTCAGAAACAATCGCTCTCTCTAGGAAGATGCTGCTGCGCAGCGAAGAGTCCTCGCCGGGCATGATCTTAAAGGGCAGATCCCGGATTTCCTTCGCGTAATCTGCCATTTCATTGCTCTCATAGGACATGCGGGCAACTTCGGTAAATACCTTGCGCCGAATGTCGGTTACAGGGGTATAAATGCCTCTCATTGTGCTTATGCTCCTTACACAAAACTTCTAATTGGCCGTATATGCAAAGCCGCGGTTCGGCCCCGCACACGCACATTTGCTGGATGTGCGCCGCAATGGAAATTGCTATTCTCCATGCTCTAAGTTAAAATAATAACGATACGGCTCCTGTTAAGATTTTACCAAGAAACCGCCTTTATTACAAGAGGAAAACCCGGAAATTCAAGAAAAAACCGCGCAAATTTTATGTTTTCCCACCTTGTCCATCACTGTGCCTGGGCGCGGCAGCGCTTGCCGTCCCATTCACCCAGTGTTACGGTCACGATTTCACCGCTTTTGTGTCCCGGCGCATTGACCACAACTGGCAGATATTGTTTGGTGTATCCGGTGAACAAGGTGGAGGACAGTGGGGTTTCCAGCAGCACCTGTGCCGTGCGCCCCTGTGCTGCATGGGCCAGTTCTGCGCGTACCTTCTCCACAGCGGCGGTCATGCGACGGCTGCGGGATTCCTTTTCATGCTCCGGGACCTGATTCGGAAAATCGAACGCGGGCGTTCCTTCGCGGCGAGAATAGGGGAAAACATGTACTTTCAAAAAGCGCTGTCCTGCCACAAATGCCATGCTGTCCTCAAAATCCTGCTCCGTCTCACCGGGAAAGCCCACAATCACATCGGTCGTAATGCTCACGTTTTCCTCGCCAAAAGCTTCTCGCAGCTTTGCGGCAACGGCGGCATACTGTTCCGTGGTATAAGGGCGGCGCATGGCGCGCAGAGTCTTGCTGCTGCCGCTTTGCAGGCTCAGATGGAACTGCGGGCAAAGCTTCGGCACAGCAGCCAGGCGGCGGATATCGTCATCCGTCAGCATATCCGGGTCAAGGCTGCCCAAGCGGATGCGCTCAATGCCCGCCACAGCCGCCGCATGTTCCACCAGCTCCGCCAGGCCCGTTCCGGTATCTTTGCCATAGCTGGGCAGGCTGATTGCCGTCAGCACAACTTCACAGTAACCGGATGCCGCCAGGCGGCGCAGTTCTTCCAGAATGCTTATTTCGCTGCGGCTGCGCACCGGGCCGCGGGCGCGGGGAATCACGCAATAAGCGCAGCGGCGGTTGCAGCCATCTTCTACCTTCACAAATGCGCGGGTGTGATCCGCAAAGCGGTCCATCGGCAGTTCTTCAAAGCTTTCGCCCTTCTGGTGCGGGCGAATGTCCACCACCTTGGTTTCCTCGCCGTTCAACACTTTTTGCACATCCTGCAAAATGGCGTGGCGGTTGCCGGAACCCGTTACCACATCGGCTTCTTCAATTTTAGCGGCTTCTTCCGGGAACGCCTGCGGGTAACAGCCCGTCAGAACTGTCACCGCGCCGGGGTTTTCGCGTTTGGCGCGGCGCAGCCATTTGCGGCTTTTCTGGTCGCCAAAGTTCGTCACGGTGCAGCTGTTGACCACATAAACATCCGCACCGTCTTTTTCTTCCACTACGGTAAACCCATTTTGTTCAAACAGCTGGGCCAACGCACCCGTTTCATTCTGGTTGACTTTACAGCCGAGGGTATAAAAACAAACTCTCATCGTATTCCGTCCTTCTATTGGTTAACGCTCTATCAGTATTATAATAGAATCTGCCCATTCTGACAAGGCTCCACCGCCCACACAGAAAAAGATGAGTGGTAATACCATGCGGTTGCAATAAACATCCCTTATACCGCATACAATATCACCAAAGCAAAAAACATTCTTGCCGGGCAGCGCCCGGCCAAAGACGATGGCAGGGGAGGCTTTGGTCATGAAAAAGCGGGTTGCAGCCCTGATTTTGGGATTATTTTTTATCTTGAATGCGCTGCCCTGTGCAGCGCTGGATATTAACCCGGCCACCGATCGGGATTTTGATGTTCCCTGCCAGGCGGCTATCCTGATTGATGAAGATTCCGGCACAGTCTTATATGAAAAGAACGCCGACGAGTCCCGCCCTATCGCCTCCATCACCAAGATTATGACGCTGCTGTTGACCTTTGAAGCACTGGAAGCAGGGAAGGTCAGCCTGAGTGATATCGTCCCCGTATCCGAACACGCCTATCATATGGGTGGAAGCCAGATTTGGCTGGAACCCGGCGAACAGCTGACATTAGATGAAATGCTGAAAGCCATCTGTATTTCCTCCGCCAATGATGCCGCAGTAGCCGTTGCCGAATTTATTGGTGGCAGCGAGCCGGTATTTGTGGAGCGCATGAACGCCCGCGCCAAAGAGCTGGGTATGCAGAGCACCACGTTCCGCAACGCCTGCGGGCTGGATGAAGACGGCCACCTTTCCACCGCGCGCGATGTTGCCATCATGAGCCGGGAAATGCTGCTGAACCACCCGGAAATTGAAAATTACTGCACTGTATGGATGGATACCCTGCGCGGCGGTGCAACCCAACTGGTGAACACCAACAAACTGCTGAAAAGTTATAATGGCATCACCGGACTGAAAACGGGAACAACCGGCAAGGCCGGTGTGTGCATCTCCGCCAGTGCATCGCGGGATGATTTGCGGCTGATTGCTGTTGTGCTGGGTTCTTCCAGCGGCAAGGAGCGCTTTGCCGCTGCCACCAGCCTGCTGGATTATGGCTTCGCTATGTTTGAAAGTGCGCTGGTTCCCATCCCGGCAGACGCCCCCAAAGCACTGCCCGTGCAGAAGGGTGAAGAGCCCGCGCTGGAACTATGTTACACCGCGCCGGAGCGCTGCCTGGCCGTAAAAGGGCAGGGCAGCGCCCTGCAAGCTGAAGTTGAACTTCCGCAAACGCTGGAGGCTCCCATCCGGGAAGGTTCGGTTATCGGCAGCCTAAACATCAAAAACAGCCAGGGCATTTTGCAAAGCTGCCCAATTATTGCGGCAGAATCCGTTGACGCGCGCAGTTTTAGCGGTTGTTTCCGGCGTGTTGTCAATGCTTTATGGCTTACAGCGTAAGGTTTTGTGCAAAACGAATGAAAAACGCCAGGTTTTGGCTTGACAATCAAGCGCAAAAACTGTATCATGAAGTTACTAAATTATGGATGAGGAGGATTTAAGCGATGAGTGTCAAATACAATGGCAAACATCTTGCAAAGTTTATCCGTCCCGAAGAATATGATACGATCTTCCCGCAGGTCGAGCTTGCCCACCAGCAGTTGGAATCCCGTTCCGGTGCTGGCAATGATTTTTTGGGCTGGCTGGACCTGCCTGTTAATTATGACAAGGAAGAGTTCGCCCGTATCAAGGAAGCAGCCAAAAAGATCCGTGAAGATTCCGATGTGCTGCTGGTCGCCGGTATCGGCGGCTCTTACCTGGGCGCACGCGCTGTTGTCGAAGCAGTCAAGGGTCTGTATCACAACGATACCGAGGACGGCCTGAAGATTTATTTCTGCGGTAACACAATTTCTCCCACTTACCTGAACGACATCATTAAGGTGACCAAGGGTAAGCGTTTCTCCATCAATGTTATTTCTAAATCCGGTACCACCACCGAAACCGCTCTGGCGTTCCGCGTTCTGCGCAAGTTGCTGGAAGATTCCGTTGGCCCGGAAGAGGCGAACAAGCGCATTTATGCCACCACTGACCGTGCCAAAGGCACCCTGAAGCAGCTGGCTGATGCACAGGGCTGGCCGACCTTTGTTGTTCCTGATGATGTTGGCGGCCGTTACTCTGTTCTGACTGCCGTTGGTCTGCTGCCCATCGCCTGTGCCGGTATCGACATTGATGCCCTGATGAAAGGTGCTGCTGATGCCCGCGAAGCTTACAGCGTTTGCAGCAAGGATAACGATGCTTATCGTTATGCGATGACCCGCAACATCCTGTACCGCAAGGGCAAGGTTGTGGAAACCCTGGCCGCTTTTGAGCCCGACTTTACCATGATGAACGAATGGTACAAGCAGCTGTTTGGCGAAAGCGAAGGCAAAGACCAGAAAGGTCTGATGCCGACTTCCTGCATCTTCTCGACTGACCTGCACTCCATGGGCCAGTTCCTGCAGGATGGTAGCCGCACGATGTTCGAGACTTATGTCGATATCAAGAATACCCGTGAGGATTTTTACATTGAACCGCTGGAAGGCAACTTTGATGGTCTGAATTTCCTGGCTGACCAGAACATGAGCGTTGTAAACCGCAAGGCCATGGAAGGCACCATTCTGGCCCATAATGATGGCGGCGTGCCGATCGGCGTGATTGAAGTAGATTCTCTGGATGCTTATAATGTTGGCTACCTGATTTACTTCTTCTGGAAAGCATGCGCTGTTTCCGGTTATCTGCTGAGCGTCAATCCGTTTGACCAGCCCGGCGTGGAAAGCTACAAAAAGAACATGTTTGCCCTGCTTGGCAAACCTGGTTATGAGGATCGCAAAGCGGAGCTGGAGGCAAAGCTTGGCTAATGCCTGTTTCCGCTTCAATATAAAGGAGGTCACTTCTTATGATTAAACTGATCGTTGGCGCCAAAGGCTCCGGCAAAACCAAGACCATGATCGATATGATCAACAACGCAACCAAGACCACTTCCGGCAACATCGTTGTTATTGAGAAGTCCATGAAACTTACCACCGAGATCAACCACGCAGCCCGCCTGCTGGACGCCGATGAATACGACATCAACGGCGCTGATATGCTGTACGGTTTTGTTGCTGGTGTTCTGGCTGGTAACTATGATATCACCGAACTGTTCATTGACGGCATCCTGAAAATCGTTGACCACAACATGGATGCAGCCGCCAAGGTCCTGGCTGAGATTGATAAGATTGCAGGCAATAGTGTTGAGGTTGTTGTGACCGTATCCGCTGATCAGGCTTCTCTGCCGGAAGGCATCAAGAAGTACCTGTAAAAGCATTGTCCTTTAAGTAACTGGGGGCAGGCGCTGCAAGAGCCTGCCCCTTTGGTATGCCGTGCAAAAGCAGTGGCTTTTGCCGCAATACAGCTGCCCATCCGATTGAAAAGAGTGGGAAAATCAAATTCTTTTACTTTTTTCTGTTTTTTTGTTGACAAGATGGGTCGACTTGTGTATACTAGATAAGCAACCTTTTGAGGTGTAACTATGCGCTTTGATATTCGGAACTATTTCAAAACGGGCAAAACGCCCTATACAGCGCAATTTTCTGAAGATTTCTCCACAGAAAATTTTGATGGAAGTGTGATCCGTGAACCGGTCACAGGTTCTTTTCAGGCTGTGCCCACTGCTGATGGTGTGGTCATACAGCTGACGATTGCCGCTGAAGCCGATGCCGAATGTGCACGTTGCCTTACACCCATTCACCAGAGTTATAATTTTAGTGTGGATTATTTTGTCAAAGAGCGTGAGCTTGATGACCCGGACTTTGAGTTACCGCTGGATGAAAAAGGCTGCTTGGATATACGGGAGCTCGTGTACCAGGAATTGATTTTCAAAATTCCGCGGGTACTTTTATGTAGCCCCGATTGTCAAGGCCTATGCCCCATCTGTGGCAAAAGGAAGGCGGCAGGATGTAACTGCCAACCGGCAGACGAAGCTGCCCCTGCAGATGCCCGGCTTAGCATATTAAAACAACTGCTTAGTTGAATTTCACCAAGGAGGTGCTTAAAAATGGCAGTACCCAAGAGAAAACAATCCAAAGCCCGTCGCGATAAACGCCGTTCTAACGTTTGGAAGCTGGAGGCTCCTACGCTGGTGAAATGTCCTCAGTGTGGCGAACTCAAGGTGCCCCATCAGGTTTGTGGCAAGTGTGGCTACTACAAGGGCGTCGAAGTTGTCAAGGTTAGCAAAGAGGCTTAATTGCTTCTTAAAGGGAGGGGCTGTGCCTCTCCCTTTTTCTTGTTTATCCCCATTTTTTATTCTGCCGGAAAGGAGCTGCCACCATGCCGCTACATCTTGTCAGTGTTGATGAACATTCCCCCGCACAGCGTTTGGGCTTGAAACCTGGCTGTACGCTGTTGGCCATTGATGGTAACCCCCTGAACGATGCATTGGACTATCAGTTCTATACCTCTGCGCCGCATTTCACTCTGACGATCTGCCAGAATGGTGCACAGCAGCAAATTTCTGTTGAAAAAGGGGAATATGAGCCTTTCGGCTGCAATTTCAAAACATACCTTGGTGATGAAAAGCACAGTTGTGCTAACCATTGCATGTTCTGCTTTATTGACCAGCTGCCCCCTGGTATGCGGGAACCGCTTTACTTTAAGGATGACGATGAACGTCTTTCCTTTTTGTATGGCAATTATATCACGATGACCAACCTGACGGACCGTGAGGTTGAGCGCATTATCAAGCTGCATATCAGCCCTATTTTCATCTCGGTGCACACCACCAACCCCCAGCTGCGGGTACGCATGATGGCAAACAAGCGCGCAGCCGAAACCCTGCGCTATCTGGACGTGTTTGCCAAAGGCGGCATTGATATGAACTGCCAGCTGGTGTTATGCCGCGGCATCAATGATGGAGACGAGCTACGCCGCACGCTGGACGACCTGTTGCGGCTACGGCCGCAGGTGGAAAGTATTGCTGCCGTGCCTGCCGGTGTAACAGCCTACCGTAAGGGGCTGTTTGAGCTGACGCCTTACGACCAGCAGTCCGCCGCCGAAACGCTGGACATCATGGAGGAATATTGTGCCCGCTGCCGGAAACAGTACGGCCGCAGTGTTGTTTACCCCAGTGATGAATGGTATCTGCTGGCGGGGAGGGAAGTTCCCCCTGCTGAATTCTATGACAACTATGACCAGCTGGAAGACGGCGTTGGCATGTGGCGGATGTATCATGATTCCTTCCGGGATGAGTTGCAGATCCCACGCAGCAATGTGGAACCGCGCAGCATTGATGTTGTGACCGGAACCCTTGCCGCGCCGCTTATCCGCGAAATGGCAGAAGCCACCCATGCCAAATACCCGCAGATCTCCGTTACCGTACACGCCATCCAGAACGATTATTTTGGCGGCACTGTCAGCGTTGCGGGCCTTGTGACGGGAACGGATATCATCAAGCAATGCAAGGGCAATTTGAGCAGCAATATTCTTTGTGTTCCCGAAGTGATGCTCCGGGACGAAAAAGACCGCTTTTTGGATGATCTCACAGCCAAGCAGCTGGGGGAGGCCCTTGGCTGTGAGATTGAGGTTATCCCAACCGATGGTGCCGGTGGGTGCAAAGCTTACCTTGGGGAACTGAAGCCAAAACCCAAACGCAAAAAGCTGCATTTTTCTTTTGGTGGGAGGTAATCCCGCCCGTATTTGCGGTGCAAACCGCATAAACTTTATTATGTAAGGAGGCATTTGACTATGGCAAAACCGATCGTAGCCATCGTTGGCCGCCCCAATGTGGGCAAGTCAACGCTTTTTAACAAGTTGACCGGCCAGCGCCTTGCCATTGTGGAAGATACGCCCGGCGTTACCCGCGACCGTATTTTCTGTGATTGCGAATGGTGCGGCCATAAGTTCCTGCTGGTTGATACCGGCGGCATTGAGCCCAACATTGACGACGGCCTGCTGGCCCATATGCGGGAACAGGCCCAGATCGCCATTGATTCCGCGGATTGTATTATCATGGTGGGCGAAATTGGCGCTGGCGTTACCGCCCAGGACCAGGATATTGCCGGTATGCTGATGCGCAGCGGCAAGCCTGTGGTTCTGGCAGTCAACAAGTGTGATAAAGTCGGCGAACCGCCGATGGAGCTGTATGACTTCTACAGTCTTGGCATTGGCGATATCGTGCCGATTTCCAGCGTTCATGGCCATGGTACCGGCGACCTGTTAGATACCGTGTGTGAGAACCTGCACTTTGATGACAACGATGAGGAAGAAGAGGACCGCATTCCTGTTGCCGTCATTGGCCGCCCCAACGTGGGCAAATCCAGCCTGATCAACCATATTTTGGGCGAAAACCGCCTGATTGTTGCCAATGAGGCAGGTACCACCCGTGATGCCATTGATACCATGGTGGAGAACAAGTACGGCAAGTTCGTCTTTACCGATACCGCCGGCCTGCGCAAAAAGGGCAAGGTGGAAAGCGGCGTTGAGCGCTACAGCGTGCTGCGCAGCCTGGCTGCTGTGGAACGCAGCCGCGTGTGCGTTATCATGATTGATGCAACCGTCGGCTTTACGGAGCAGGATTCCAAGGTTGCCGGTTATGCCCATGACCAGGGCAAGGCCTGCATTATTGCTGTAAACAAGTGGGATGCCGTTGAAAAAGACAGCTACACCATGGACAAGATGCGCAAGCAGCTGGAAGAGGATTTCAGCTTCATGTCCTATGCGCCCATCGTGTTCATCAGCGCAAAAACCGGTCAGCGGCTGGACAAGCTGTTTGAGACCATCCAGTATGTGGACGTGCAGAACGGCACCCGCATCCCGACCGGCGCATTGAACGAGATGCTGGCGCGCTCTACCGCGCGTGTGCAGCCGCCCTCTGATAAGGGCAAGCGCCTCAAGATTTTCTATATCACCCAAAGCTCCACCCGCCCGCCAACATTTGTTGCGTTCGTCAACCAGAAAGCGTTGTTCCATTTTTCTTACCAGCGCTATATCGAAAACCAGATTCGGGAAAACTTTGGCCTGACCGGTACACCGATGCGCCTGCTGATTCGTGAGCACGGCGATGGTTCGGCACGCTGAGGACCACGAGGGGGAGAACAGATGGTTCATTTGATGGAAGCCTGCCTGCTTACAGCATTGCAGGCCTATCTGTTGGGAAGCCTGCTGTTTGGCATTTTGGTTTCCAAACTTTTTTACCACGATGATGTCCGCCTGCATGGCAGCGGCAACGCCGGCATGACCAACGTGCTGCGCACCTATGGCAAGCTGCCCGCAGTGATCACTACCATCGGCGATGTGGGCAAAAGTGTGGTTGCCGTCAAGCTGGGGCAGTTTATCTTTGATTCGTTGCTGTCCGGCACCGGGGCTGATTTCCAGCCGCTTTTGCAGCCGATCTGCGGCGCTTACCTTGCCGCCATCTTCTGCATGCTGGGCCACAGCAAGCCTGTCTTTTTTGGTCTGCGCGGCGGCAAAGGCGTGCTGCCACCACCGTTACCTGGGCCTTAATGACAAGCGTGATCTGCTGGGCTTGCTCCATTAAAGCAAACGGTGTGCTCGGTTGGCTGAAAGGCTTTACTGAACCGGTTGTCGTTATGACGCCGATGAACCTTGTTTCCGAAATCGCGCAGCCCATCTCAATGGCATTCCGTCACTTTGGCAACATTGCGGGCGGCAACGTTCTGACCAGCCTGGTTTATTCTGCTCTGGCAACGGCTTCCGCCGCTCTTTTGGGCCTGGTTGGCAAAAGCATTGCGGTCGGAATCTTGATTCTTTTGGGTGGTGTGGCGCTGCTGGTTTTGGGTGTGCGCAAGAAAAAGTTGGCTTACAAAATTTTTGGTGCGGTGTTTGCCGCAACCGGAATTTTGTCCCTGCTGGGCTTGGCAGGGGTGCCGTATCTGGAAGTCGGCATTCCCGGCATCATGAGCCTTTATTTCGATGTATTTTCTGGTGGGGTGCAGGCCCTGGTGTTCAGCCTGTTGACGATGGTTTATGTCAGCAATGCCTGCCCGCCGCCTGAAGAAGGTTAATGTAAAATTTTATTTATTTAGGAGGATACCTCGTATGGAAACAGCAATCGTAAAAGCCGCCTGTGCAATCGGTGCAGGTATCGCAATCGGGTTTGGCGCTATTGGCCCTGCAGTTGGCGAAGGTAATGCCGTTGGCAAAGCGCTGGAAGGCATGGCCCGCCAGCCGGAAATGGCAAACCTGCTGCGTACCAACATGATCCTTGGCTGCGCCATTACCGAATCCACCGGCATTTATTCGCTGGTTATCGCCCTGTTGTTACTGTTCGTCTTCTGATGGATACGATAGCCGAAAAGGAAAGGAGGAATGGCTCGTGACGGGCTTTGAAAGCTTTGTTGGCATCGACCCGTGGACAGCGCTGTTCACTTTCTGCAATATGATGATCACCTTTGCGGTGCTCAAAAAGTTCCTGTTCAAACCGGTCAAAAAGATGATCGACGACCGCCAGGCGGAAATTGATACCATGTACGCCGATGCGGATGCAGCCAAACAGAAGGCTGCCGAGTTGGAACAGGAATACCAGCAGCACCTGCAAAGCATCCGGGATGAACGCGATACGCTTTTGCGTGAGGCAACCGCCCGCGCCCAGAAGCGCGAAGAAGAAATTGTTGGCGAGGCCCGTGCCGAAGCAGCCGCCCTGCGCGCCGCTGCTGCTGATATTGCACAGGAACGCAAGAAAGCAGTCAACGACCTAAAAAATGAAATTGGCGGCATTGCTGTTGATATTGCAGGCAAGGTAGTTGAGCGCGAAATCAACGAGACGGACCACAAGGCCCTGATCGATGAATTTATCCGGAATGTGGGGGATGCCTCATGACCGAAACCGGAAAGCGTTATGGCACAAGTTTGTATGAACTGGCTGCGGAAGAGGGCCTGACCGAACGGATTCTGGCGGAGCTGGATGTTGCTGTCAACGCAATGCAGGAGCCTGGCTATCTGCGCTTGTTGATGACGCCCAGTATCCCCAAAAAAGAGCGCTGTGTGTTGCTGGATCAGGCGTTTGCGCAGGCGCATCCGTATCTTGTCAACTTCTTAAAGATTTTGTGCGAAGCAGGCATTCTGCCAGAACTGCCTGCCTGCGCAAGAGCTTACCGTGACCGATACAACCAGGACCATAACATTTTGGAAGTTACGGCAGTATCTGCTGTTGCACTGGACGAAAGTGCCCGCAGCAGACTGCAGGAAAAATTGCAGCGCGTAACCGGCAAAACCATTACCCTGACGGAAAAAGTGGACCCCAGTGTTCTGGGCGGTCTGCGGCTGGATCTTGGCGGAACCCGCCTGGACGGCACTGTGCAGGGCCGGCTGGAACGTCTGCGCAATGAAATCAGCGGTGTGGTGATTTGATTTGCACCTGCCGCCGGATTCCACCTTCATTTTATAGATTGTGTGGTGAACCAAACAGTGCAACTGGAACCTGAACAGATTTCCCGCATTATTCGTTCCCAGATCAAATACTACCAGAATGCCATTGAGCAGACGGAGACCGGTACTGTTACGATGGTAGGCGATGGCATTGCCCGCGCCGCCGGCCTTGATAACTGTATGGCCGGTGAGCTGGTGCAGTTTGATAGCGGAACCTATGGTATGGCGCAGAATCTGGAAGAAAACAGCGTATCAATCGTTTTGCTTGGCGATGACAGCGGCATCAAAGAAGGCGGTACCATCCGCCGCACCGGCAAAGTTGTGTCGGTTCCGGTCGGTGATGCTCTGATTGGCCGCGTTGTCAACGCCCTGGGCCAGCCTATTGATGACAAAGGCCCGATTGATGCTGCCGATTACCGTGCTATCGAATCCCCGGCTCCCGGCATCCTGGACCGCCAGCCTGTCAAGCAGCCGCTGCAGACCGGCATCAAGGCCATCGACTCGATGATCCCCATCGGCCGCGGCCAGCGTGAGCTGATTATCGGCGACCGCCAGACCGGTAAGACTGTGATTGCTACGGATACGATCATCAACCAAAAAGGCAAAGATGTCCTTTGCATCTATGTTGCTATTGGCCAAAAGCGTTCTACTGTGGCCTCTCTGGTTGAAAACCTCGAGAAAAACGGAGCCATGGCTTACACCACTGTAGTGTGCGCCACAGCTTCGGAGCTTTCGCCCCTGCAGTATATTGCGCCTTATGCCGGCTGCGCCATGGGCGAATACTTTATGTATCAGGGTAAGCATGTGCTTATTATCTATGATGACCTTTCCAAACATGCGGTTGCCTACCGTGCTCTGTCGCTGCTGATTCGTCGTCCGCCGGGACGCGAAGCATATCCCGGCGATGTTTTCTACCTGCACAGCCGTTTGTTGGAACGTGCCGCCAAATTGAGCGATGCAAAGGGCGGCGGCTCGCTGACAGCTCTGCCCATTATTGAAACGCAGGCTGGTGACGTTTCCGCTTATATTCCAACCAACGTCATCTCCATTACCGACGGCCAGATCTTCCTGGAAACCGAGCTGTTCCATTCCGGCATCCGCCCGGCTGTCAACCCCGGCATTTCTGTTTCCCGTGTCGGCGGCAATGCGCAGATCAAGGCGATGAAAAAGGTTGCCGGTACCTTAAAACTGGTTTACTCCCAGTACCGCGAGCTGCAGGGCTTTGCCCAGTTTGGCTCCGACCTGGATGCTGACACCAAATCTCGTCTGGCACAGGGCGAGCGCATTGTGGAAATCCTGAAGCAGGACCGCAACAGCCCAATCCCGGTAGAAAAGCAGGTTGCCATTTTGTATGCAACAGTCCACGGCTACCTGAAAGACATTGCCGTAAAGGATATCGCCGCGTACGAAAGCGCGCTGTATCAGTACCTTGATGAAAATGTAACCGCTGGCGGTGTGATGGAAGCCATCCGCACCACAGGCGATATGAAGCAGGATACCGAACAGCAGATGAAAGATGTGCTCGCCGCATTCACGGCAGACTTTATCAAAAATGCCGGATAATCACAAAATACGCCAAAGGGGGTGCTGCCGGTGGCTGGTTCCATGAAAGAAATCAAACTGCGCATCAAAAGCGTGGAAAGCACCATGCAGATCACCAAGGCCATGGAGCTGGTAGCGTCCAGCAAGCTGCGGCGCGCCAAGGAACGGGTGGAAAACAGCCGTCCCTATTTCGAAACGCTTTATGCCACGCTGTTTGATATTGCGGCTGCGGATTCTGAGTTCAATAGCCCATATCTGGCCAAATGCGAGAAAAAGTGCTGCCTGTACATTGTAATTGCAGGTGATCGCGGCCTTGCGGGCGGCTATAACAGCAATATCTTAAAAGCCGTGGAAGCGGATGCTGAAGGGCGGGAATATTGTGTGCTGCCCATCGGCAAAAAGGCAGTGGAATACTTTGAGCGCCACAAGATCCGGATTCTGACGGATTCTTTTGCCATCGCAGGGGATATTTCGGTCAGCGACTGCTTTGAAATTTCCCGCCTTGTGTGCCAGAAGTTTCTGGAAGGCGCTTTTGATGAAATTCGCATTGCCTTTACCCAGTTTATTTCCATGCTGACCCAAACTGCAATCATTCTGCCGGTTCTCCCGTTTGATGCCGAACCGCCGGAGCCGGGCCACGAGCATCAAAGTCTGATGCTCTATGAGCCAGACAGCACCGCCGTGTTTGATGCCATTATCCCGGAATACTTGGCCGGGGTTGTGTATGGCGCTTTGTGTGAAAGTGTTGCCAGTGAACAGGGGGCACGCCGCACCGCCATGGACTCTGCCACCAAGAACGCTGGCGAAATGATCGAGCATTTGAACCTTTATTATAACCGCGCCCGTCAGGCAGCAATCACGCAGGAAATCACCGAAATAGTGGCCGGTGCAGATGCTGAAAGCTAGGGCGCACCAGAAAAGCCGAAATTTTATCCGATTTCTTTGCTTTCAGGTATGCCTTTGGGCAATATCTGATGCAACAGTGCTGAGAGTTTTTTCAGACACACCCGGAAACAAGCCCGACAGCACGCTAAAAATTCACTCAAAGGAGTGTGTGCAATGCCAGAAAAACACATCGGTAAGGTCGTGCAGGTCATGGGACCTGTTTTGGATATCCGCTTTGCCGACGGCGAGCTGCCGGAACTGCTGAATGCGATTGAACTGCAGAACAACGGCAAACCGCTGATTGTAGAAGTTGCCCAGCATATTGGCGATAACGTGGTGCGCTGCATTGCTATGGCCGCCACCGATGGCCTTGTGCGCGGTGCCGAAGCCGTGGATACCGGCGGGCCGATCAAGGTTCCCGTTGGCGATGCGTGCCTTGGCCGTGTGTTCAACCTGCTGGGTGAACCGGTTGATGAACAGCCTGCCCCCACCGGGGTAGAGCATTGGCCCATCCACCGCCCGGCCCCTGCTTTCGATGAACAGGAATCTTCGACTGAACTGCTGGAAACCGGCATCAAGGTCGTTGACCTGATCTGCCCCTATGCCAAGGGTGGCAAGATCGGTCTGTTCGGCGGTGCCGGTGTCGGCAAAACCGTTCTGATTCAGGAACTGATTTATAACATCGCTACCGCCCACAACGGCTACTCTGTCTTTACCGGCGTTGGTGAGCGTACCCGTGAGGGCAACGACTTGTACGGCGAAATGGGCGAAAGCGGCGTTCTCAGCAAAACAGCGCTGGTCTACGGCCAGATGAATGAACCGCCGGGAGCACGTATGCGCGTGGCGCTGTCCGGTCTGACCATGGCGGAGTACTTCCGCGATGTCAAGCATCAGGATGTTCTGCTGTTCATTGATAACATCTTCCGCTTTACCCAGGCCGGCTCCGAAGTTTCGGCACTGCTGGGTCGTATGCCCTCTGCCGTTGGCTATCAGCCCACGCTGGCAACGGAAATGGGTGCATTGCAGGAACGTATTACTTCCACCCGCAAGGGTTCTATCACTTCTGTACAGGCTGTCTATGTGCCCGCAGACGACCTGACCGACCCGGCCCCTGCTACGACCTTCACCCATCTGGACGCCACCACGGTTCTGAGCCGTGATATTGCCTCCCAGGGCATCTATCCCGCTGTCGACCCGCTGGATTCCACCTCCCGTATCCTGTCGCCGGAAGTTGTAGGCCAGGAGCATTATCAGGTTGCCCGCGCCGTACAGCAGGTTTTGCAGCGCTACAAGGAACTGCAGGATATCATTGCCATCATGGGTATGGACGAACTGTCGGAAGAGGATAAGATCACGGTCAGCCGCGCCCGTAAAGTACAGCGCTTCCTGTCCCAGTCTTTCCATGTTGCGGAGCAGTTCACCGGCATGCCCGGCCAGTACGTGCCGCTGAAAGAAACCCTGCGCGGCTTCAAGATGATTCTGAACGGCGAATGTGATTCCATTCCCGAAAGCTGCTTCCTGTTTGCCGGCACCATCGATGATGTTCTGGCAAAGGCCAAACAGCAGTAAGGAGGCAGGACCATGTCCAGTTTCCCACTTAAAATCATGACGCCGGACGGCACTGCTTTTGATGGGCATGTACAGTCGGTGTCCTGCCGGACCATCACCGGGCAGGTTCAGTTGATGGCCCGTCACATCGATTATTGCACTGCCCTTGGCATGGGGGAGGCCCACATCACATTGGAGGATGGCACCCAGCGCAGCGCCGCCTGTATGGGCGGTATGTTGAGCATGTTTGGCGGCGAATGCCGCCTGCTGGCCACCACCTTTGAATGGGCCGCCCGCTCTGACTGGTTACATCGATAAGGCCAACAAGGAGAAGGCCATTGCTGAGTGCCGTATGGCTGTTATGGCTGTCCAGACCGAGTCTACCACCATCTATGGCGCGAAGGGAAAGGTCGTTCCTGGCGACTTTGACGAGAATGTAAAAGACGCTAGCGGCGCTGAAATTACCCGCAAGGCCGAGGTTCGTAGTTTGGCTGAAGTTTCTGGCCATTGGAAAGCAACTGTTGATGCGTCTGGTAAAGTTACTGCTCTTATCTATGAAAATACCAACTGGCATGTTGAGTATACTGCTGCTACGGGCAGTGATGCGGCAAAGTATGATAATGTGAAACAGCAGGCACAGTCTACTGAGCTTGCAAAAGATGACCTGTATATCGCCGGCTAAATTGTGGCTTGATCTTTTTTGTGGGTACTTATTTTGTCCAGGTTAGACAATACTTAATAAATGCCCAACAAAAGCATTTTGCATAAATTTGTTGCGGCCAAAGGCCAGTGGCTTTTGGCCGCTTTTGTTTTATGGTACTTTTTACTAAATGCATCTGTATGCCTATACCCTAATACCCCCGCGTAAAATGCTATACTAAATCAGTACGATGCAAACAGGTCATGAGCCAATGCGTACGCACGGCTCGTGACCTCTTTATATTTGTGAAGGGTACCTGCCACGCTATCGAGTTTGGCAGGAATGTCCCGACCATGGCATCACCGTTGGCGTTGCCTTTCTTCTCGGCGTGCAATACTGCCACCTTGGCGTAAAGCTTGTCAACAAGCGCGACTTTGGCGATAACCGCTACGGATATGGCATGTTCTGCGCTCCCCTGAGCATTACAACAAAAGCCCCCGCTGCCGGACTTCACTTCCGGCGGCGGGGGCTTTGCTTATACAGCCTTATTGCGGCCGTTTGACGGCCTTGCGGTAGACGAGGACGGAGATGCCGGCCGTGATGGCTTCGGTGATCCAGAATGCATGCCAGACGCCCGTGGGGCCAAGCAGGCGGCATAGCACCCAGGCAATGGGCATCATGGCGATAATGTAGCGCACCAGCGAGATGATGAGCGACTCGGTGCCCTTACCCAGACCCTCCAGTGCGCCGGAGCCGGTCACGGTAAGGGAAGATACGATAAAGCCCGCGCAGATAATGCGCAGTGCGGTCTGGCCGGCGGCGATCGTCTCCGGGTTGGAGCTGAACACGTTCATCAGCGGGCCGGCAAACACTAGGCATAGCACCGTGCCGCCCGCCATGATGGTTCCCGTCATGGCCAAGGTCAGGTTGTAAATTTTCTTTACGCGGGCATCCTCGCCCGCGCCGTAATTATAGCTGATGAGGGGGCGCATGCCCTGCACAATGCCGCCCGCGGGCAGGTACAGGAAGGTCTGCAATTTATAATAGATGCCTAGCACCACCACGTAGACCTGCGAACAAGCCGCCAGAATGGAGTTGAGGAACGACACCAGCAGTGAGGGGAGCGCCAGATTGAGAATGGCCGGGATGCCGATGGCATACAGGCTTACATCCATTTTGCGGTTCGGCGTCATGCAGTCGCGGCGCACCCGCACGCTGATCTCCGTAGTATTGTACACGAACAAATAGATGGTCAGCGTCAAAATCTGGCCGATGCCGGTGGCCAGTGCCGCACCGGCAATGCCCATTTTCGGGAACGGGCCGATGCCGAAGATCAGCATCGGGTCCAGGATGATATTGCAGACAGAGCCTGCCATCAGGCCCACCATCGTAACGCGCATGCGCCCCACTGCCTGGAAGATTTTCTCAAATGCCAGGGTGGCCATGATGACCGTGGAGAACAGGAACGCGATGCGCGAGTAGGTCACGCCCATCCGGATGACCGTTTCGTCGCTGGTGAACATCCGCAGGAAGGTCGGCATAATCAGGATGCTGACCACCGTGATGACCACACCGTGCAGCAGCGAGAGCATCAGGCCATGGGTGGCAGCCATATTCGCCTTTTTATGCTCACCCGCGCCCAGGTGCAGGGCAATCTGCGCATTGATGCCCACGCCAAAGCCGATGGCAATGGCGTTGATAAGGTTCTGCACCGGGTAGACCAGCGACAGCGCCGTCATGGCATCCTCACTGATCTGGGCTACGAACAGGCTGTCCACGATGTTGTACAGCGCGTTGACCAGCATCGAGATGACCATGGGCAGCGCCATGCTGACCAGCAGGGGAAAGATCGGTTTTTCCTTCATAAACGTATCATTCATAGTGTACCTCCCAGACACAGCAAAAAGCCACACAATGGGTCGACATTCCAGCCAACCCATTGTGTGGCGAAAAATAGTATAGACTACTGTAAAAATCCACACCTGTTTTAGGTTTTGCATAATACCACAGTTTTTTTATTTTGTCAAGACGGCCCGGCCCACTTTTTAACCTATTGACGCAATAGGTGTTTGTGCTATAATATTTTGGTATATACTTTTCCCGGGGAAGTGCCCCGCCGCCATGAAATGAGGCAATCTGACATCCATGATCTACTTAGATTATTCCGCCAACACGCCGGTCGACCCGGCCGTGCTGGATATTTACTGCAAGACCGAGCTGGCGTATATCGGCAACCCCAATTCCACCCACTGCGCCGGGCAGGCCGCGCGGGCCGAAATGGCCCGCGTGACCGAGTCCATCGCCAGCCAGCTGGGCGTGCAGCCCGCCGAGATCATCTACACCTCCGGCGCCAGCGAGGCCAACAACCTGGCCCTCAAGGGCATCGCCCAGGCATCGCGGCACATCGGCAAGCATATCATCTCCACCCAGCTGGAACACTCCTCGGTGGGGGCATCGCTCTCCGTTTTTTGCAGCAGCAGCAAGGGTACGAGATCGACCTGCTGAACGTGAACCGCGACGGCAAAGTAGACCTTGCCCAACTGCGGGAACTGCTGCGCAAGGATACGATTCTTGTCGCCGTCTGTGCCGTGGACAGCGAGATCGGCACTGTGCAGCCTGTCAAAGAGATTGCCGAGATCGTCAAGCGGTACCCGGATTGCCGCCTGCATGTGGATGCCACCCAGGCTGTGGGTAAAACGGACCTCTGGTTTGACGGCGTGGACACCATGAGCTTTACCGCCCATAAATTCTACGGTCCCAACGGCATCGGCGCACTGTACAAGCGCCGGGGGCTGGTTATTGAGCCGCAGATCTCCGGCGGTGCCAGCACAACCATTTACCGCAGTGGTACACCCACGCTGGGCCTGGCCGCCGCGCTGGAAGCTTCGCTGACGAAAGCCCTGGCTGAGCAGCCCCAGCGCATCGCCCATGTACAACACCTGCATAACCGCCTTGCAGCCGCATTGCAGGCGTACCCAGAGGTGCGCTTCAACAGCCCGGCGGGTGCGGTGCCGCATATCCTCAATGTCAGTGTCAACGGCATAAAGGCTACCCGCTTTCAGCAGACCCTCAGTGAGCAGGGCGTCTGCGTCTCGGTCAAATCGGCCTGCTCGTCGGACGGCATGCCGTCCAAGGCCGTGTTTGCTGTCAGCCGTGACCGCCGCAACGCGCTGTCCTCGTGGCGTATCAGCCTGAGCCACCTTACCACCGACGAAGAAATTGACGGCTTCCTGGCTGCCTTTGATACCTGCTACCACCAGCTGTTACAGAAGGAGAATTGATTTTGGAACGTCAACTGGAAACTTATCAGAAAATCGAGCGCAGCATTATCAAAAAGTTCCGTAAACAGCTGTGGACGCCATTTATCGTGGCCGTCAAACGGTACGAGCTGATCCAGGCCGGGGACAAGATCGCCGTGTGCATCTCCGGCGGCAAGGACTCCATGCTGATGGCAAAGCTGATGCAGGAATTGCAGCGCCACAGCGAGGTGCCCTTTGAGCTGGTCTATCTGGTGATGGATCCCGGCTACAACGAGATCAACCGTCAGAAGATCGAGAGCAACGCCGCGCTGCTGCACCTGCCCATCACCGTGTTTGAAACCAACATTTTTGATGTTGCCAACAACAGCGAGAAGTCGCCCTGCTACCTCTGCGCCCGCATGCGCCGCGGCCATCTGTACAAGAAAGCGCAGGAGCTGGGCTGCAACAAAATTGCGCTGGGCCATCACTTCAATGATGTTATCGAGACCACCGTTATGAGCATGTTCTACGGCTCCCAGATGCAGGCTATGCCGCCGAAGCTGCACAGCACCAACTTCCCGGGCATGACGCTGATTCGCCCGATGTACTGCATCCGCGAGGATGACATCATCGCCTGGCGGCGGTACAACGACCTGGAATTCATCCAGTGCGCCTGCCGCTTTACCGAAAACTGCACCATCTGCGATAACGGCGGCGGCGGCTCCAAGCGGCAGGAGGTCAAGGTCCTGCTGCGCCGCCTGATGCGGGAAAACCCCAACATCGAGAACAGCATCTTCCGCAGCATTCATTCCGTCGCACTGGACACCATGCCCGGTTATAAGACCGAGGGTGTGGAGCATTCCTTCCTCGAGCGTTTTGACCGCCAGGAGGAAGCCTTGCGCGCTGAGGCCGCCAAAGCCGCCGTGCCCGATGCTGAACAATAAAAAATAGAAAAAGCAAGACCCATGCCGCTGCAATCGCAGGTTCGGCATGGGTCTTGTATTGTTGTTTTATTCTTCCGTTTTGTGCGGGGCAGTCTTAGTCAGTGCATCGAACTTCTTTACAATGGCCGGGTCGTCCAGCTTGATGACGCGGCCGGAGAGGTAGTGCAGGGTGTTTTCCTCCGGGATGCGGCCAAAGGTAAGCCGCTGGGCGCAGAGGGCCTGGGTCTTCAGGCCGGTGCGCTCGTTCATGTTGCGGTTGCCGTACTTGATGTCGCCCAGCACCGGGTGCCCCAGGTAAGCCAGGTGCGCACGGATCTGGTGCGTGCGGCCGGTAATCAGTCCAATGCGGCATAGGGCAAAGGGGCCGTTCTGGCGGATGACCGTTACATCGGTAATGATCTGCTTATAGCCCTCGCACTGGCGGGCGTGAATGCGCACCTTGTTGCCTTTTTCGCTGTGCTGCAGCCAGGCAACATGCCGCCCGGTCGGCGGGGCACCGATGGTAATGGTCAGGTACTCTTTCTTCATCAGGTCGTCACGGATGATGGCGTTTAGGTCCCGCAGGGCCGTGTATTTTTGGCGGCAATCACAAGTCCCTCGGTGCCGCGGTCCAGCCGGTTGCACAGGGCCGGAGCAAAGCGCTGCTCGGCGTGGGGATCGTACTCGCCCTTGGCCTCCAGGTAGGCGGCAAAGGCATCCACCAGGTTGGCATCGCCGGTGCGGTCGCTGTGGCACAGCAGGTGGGCGGGCTTGTACAGCACCGCAATGTTTTCGTCCTGATAGATCACCTTGACCGGCGGCTGGCGGCGCGGCGGCTTGGCCTTGGGCTTGACACCCTCGGGCGGGAAGAACTCATCGTTGATATACAGCTCGATCAAATCGCCCGTTTTCAGGCGGGTGTCCGGCTCGGCCCGTTTGCCGTTGACCTTGATGCGCTTGTTGCGAAACGCCTTGTACATCATGCTGCGGGGCATATCTTTGGTCACGCCCTCCACAAAGCGGCTCAGGCGGACGTCATTCTCGTTGGCACCGGCGGTAAAACTTTTCATGGAACCCTCACTTATCTCTTTGCAAAATCTCTCTTTCAGTATATAATGAAATCAGGAAAACGTAAAGTGGCAAAAAGGATGTGGAACCATGGCAGACGGCAAAGAGCGGCCTATTCACGAGAATCATCGTGCCCGCATGCAGGAGCGTGTGGCACACAACGGCATGGAAAGCCTGGCCGAACACGAAGTGTTGGAATATATGCTGTACTTGGCCATTCCGCGCCAGGATACGAATCCCCTGGCGCACCGGCTGATCGACCATTTCGGCAGTTTTTGCCGCGTGATGGAAGCCACGCCGCAAGAGCTGATGCAGGTGAAGGGCGTCGGCCCGCGCAGCGCCCAGCTGATCTCCGACATTATGGAGTTTGGCCGCTATTATGCCGTGAAAAAACGTAAAAAGCAGGCTACATTGGACACCACTGCAACCTTTACCATGGCTAATATCATTGCCCGGTGCAATCGCCCCACGCTGATTCTGGAACCAAACAAAACCCTGGCCAGTCAGATCTGCACCGAGATGCGCGGATTTTTCCCCGATGATGCGGTGGAATATTTTGTGAGCTATTACGACTATTACCAGCCGGAAGCCTACATCCCCTCCACCGATACCTATATTGAAAAAGACAGCGCCATCAATGATGAGATCGACCGCCTGCGCCATTCGGCCACGGCGGCACTGTCGGAGCAACGCAATGTTATCATTGTGGCGTCGGTTTCCTGCATTTATTCCTTGGGCGACCCTATCGATTACCGCAGCATGGTCATCAGCCTGCGCCCCGGTATGCAGATGGAGCGGGACGAGCTCTGCCGCCGCCTGGTCAAGCTGCAATATGAACGCAACGATATGAACTTTATCCGCAATAAGTTCCGCGTTCACGGCGATATTGTGGATATCCACCTTGCTTATAATGATGAATACGCCATCCGCGTCGAATTCTTCGGCGATGAAATCGACCGCATTTCCGAGTTTGATCCCCTGACCGGCGAGCGCAAAAATATTGTGCGCCATGTGGCCATTTTCCCCGCCAGCCACTATATCGTCGGCCCTGAAAAAATGAAAGAAGGTCTCGCCAAGATCCAGACCGAGATGGAACAGCAGGTGCAGGCCTTTACTGCAGAGGGCAAACTGCTGGAAGCCCAGCGCATCCAGCAGCGCACCCAGTACGATATGGAGATGCTACAGGAAGTTGGCATGTGCAAGGGCATCGAGAACTACTCTGCCGTGCTGTCCGGCCGTGCCCCCGGCTCCACCCCCACCACGCTGCTGGACTACTTCCCCAAAGATTTTATCCTGATGGTGGATGAAAGCCATGTGATGCTGCCGCAGGTCCGCGGCATGTTCGGCGGGGACTACAGCCGCAAAAAAACGCTGGTGGAATATGGCTTCCGCCTGCCCTCGGCGTTTGACAACCGCCCGCTGAAATTTGAGGAATTTGAATCCAAGGTCGGCCAGACGATCTTTGTCAGCGCTACCCCTGGCCCCTATGAACGGGAACATTCCAGCCGCGTGGCCGAGCAGGTCATCCGCCCCACCGGTCTGCTGGACCCCGTCATCATGGTGCGCCCAGTGGAAGGCCAGATCGAGAATCTACTGGGCGAAATTTTGCAGCGCATCGACCGCGGCGAGCGTGCCCTAGTTACCACCCTGACTGTCAAAATGGCCGAGGACCTGACCGACTACCTGGAAGAACACGGCGTGCACACCAAGTATATGCACCACGAGGTGGATACCTTTGAGCGCATGGAGATCATCAAGGACCTGCGCACCGGTGCCATTGATGTGATTGTCGGCATCAACCTTCTGCGCGAGGGCCTGGACCTGCCGGAAGTTTCGCTGATCGCCATTCTGGATGCCGACAAAGAGGGCTTCCTGCGCAGCGAAACCAGCCTGATTCAGACCATTGGCCGCGCGGCCCGCAACGCAAACGGCGTGGTGCTGATGTACGCCGATGAAGTAACCCCTAGCATGGAGCGCGCCATCATGGAAACCGAGCGCCGCCGTGCCATCCAGGATGCCTACAACAAAGAACACGGCATTACACCAAAAACTATCGTGAAAGCCATCGGCGACGGGCTGGAAATCAGCATGAGCGAAGAAAACAAAAAGATGCGCCAGCACCGTATGAGCCGCGCTGAACGCGAACAGACCATTACCCGCCTGACCCGCGAGATGAAAGAAGCCGCCCGCCTGCTGCAGTTTGAGCACGCCGCATTCCTGCGTGATGAGATTGAAAAGCTGCAGCGCGGGGAGGACCCTACCGCCGATACCAGCACCCGCCGCGCCGCTGAAAAACAGCGCAAAACGGGCAAGGGGAGAAGGAGCTATAAAAAGTGAGCAACATTCAAATTGATGCCAACAACCGCATTACGATCAAGGGCGCGCGGGAGCATAACCTGAAAAACGTCAACCTGGTTCTGCCGCGCAACAAGCTGATTGTTATGACGGGCCTTTCCGGCTCCGGCAAGTCCAGCCTGGCCTTTGATACCATCTTTGCGGACGGCCAGCGCCGCTATATGGAAAGCCTTTCCAGCTATGCCCGCATGTTCCTGGGCCAGATGGAAAAGCCCGATGTGGACGAAATCACCGGCCTTTCCCCGGCGGTTTCCATTGACCAGAAAACCACCAGCCACAACCCGCGTTCCACCGTGGGCACCGTGACGGAAATTTATGATTATCTCCGTTTGATGTATGCCCGCATCGGCGTTCCGCACTGCCCGGTGTGCGGACGCGTCATCAGCCAGCAAACGGTGGACGAGATGGTAGACGAGGTGCTTAAACTGCCGGAACGCACCCGCTTCCAGGTGCTGGCCCCTGTTGTGCGGGGCCGCAAAGGCACCCAGGCCAAGGAGCTGGACGCTGCCCGCCGCGGCGGTTACGCCCGCGTGCGCATTGACGGCAACATGTATGATCTGGACGAAGAGATCAAGCTGGAAAAGAATATCAAGCATACCGTTGAAATCGTCGTGGACCGCCTGTCCATCAATGATACGGTGCGTGGCCGCCTGGCCGATTCTATTGAGACTGCCATTGCCCTGACCGGCGGCCTTGTCATCATTGATGTTATCGGCGGCGAACCGATGGAGTTCAGCCAGAACTATGCCTGCCCGGAGCACGGTGTTTCCATTGACGAACTTTCCCCCCGCATGTTCAGCTTTAACAATCCCTTTGGTGCCTGTGAAACCTGCACCGGCCTGGGCACCTTTATGAAGGTGGACCCGGCCCGCGTGATTCCGGATCCGCACAAGTCCATCCGCGAAAGTGCCATCAAGGCCAGCGGCTGGTATTATGCGGAGGGATCCATCTCTGAAATGTATTACAAAGCGCTGGGCAAGCGCTATGGCTTTACGCTGGATACCCCCATCCAGGAGATGAGCAAAGAAGCCGTGCACGCCATCCTGTATGGCACCGGAACTGAAAAAATCGAGATGCAGCGAGAGAATATGTTTGGCTCCGGCACCTATATGAACACGTTTGAGGGCATTATCCCCAACCTGGAGCGCCGCTTCCGTGAAACAGGCAGCGAGTGGGTCAAGGAGGAAATCGCCCTTGTCATGTCCAGCGAGGAGTGCCCCACCTGCCACGGCCAACGCCTGAAGCCCACCAGCCTCGCCGTCACGGTGGGCGGCATCAACATTGCCCAGTTCTGCGATATGAGCGTGAACGAGGAGCTGGAATTTATTCAGACGGCAAAAGTGTCCGAGCGGGATGAAGTCATCGCTGCCTCCATCTTCAAAGAGGTCAAAGAGCGTCTGGGCTTTTTGAAGAGCGTGGGTCTGGGGTACTTGACCCTGTCTCGCGGCGCATCGTCCCTTTCCGGCGGCGAAAGCCAGCGCATCCGCCTGGCGACCCAGATCGGCAGCGCACTGACCGGCGTGCTGTATGTGCTGGATGAACCCAGCATCGGCCTGCACCAGCGCGATAACGATAAGCTGATTGCCACCATGAAGCGCCTGCGCGATCTGGGCAACACCCTGATTGTAGTAGAGCACGACGAGGACACCATGCGCCAGGCGGACTATATTGTGGATGTCGGCCCCGGTGCCGGTGTGCATGGCGGCGAGATCGTGGCCGCCGGCAGTGTGGAGGACATCTGCAATGCCCCGCGCAGTGTGACCGGCGAGTACCTTTCCGGCCGCAAATTTGTGGAAGTTCCCACCGCCCACCGCTCCGGTAACGGTAAAATGCTCACGGTGGTCAAAGCACGGGAAAACAACCTGCAAAACATTACCGTGGATTTTCCCCTTGGCAAAATGATCTGCGTGACCGGTGTTTCCGGTTCCGGCAAGTCCACGCTGGTCAATGAAATTTTGTATAAGTCGCTGGCCGCAGCGCTCAACGGCGCCCGCAGCCGCCCCGGCCAGTGTGACGAAGTTCAGGGTATGGAATGGATCGATAAGGTCATCGGCATTGACCAGTCGCCCATTGGCCGCACCCCGCGCTCCAACCCGGCCACCTACACCGGTGTGTTCGGCGATATCCGCACCCTCTTCTCCAACACCCAGGATGCCAAACAGCGCGGTTACGGCCCCGGCCGGTTCAGCTTCAACGTCAAGGGCGGCCGCTGCGAAGCCTGCGAGGGCGGCGGCATTGTGCAGATCGAAATGCACTTTCTGCCGGATATTTACGTCCCCTGCGATGTCTGCAAGGGCAAGCGCTATAACCGCGAAACGCTGGAAGTAAAATATAAAGACAAAAACATCTCCGATGTGCTGGATATGACGGTGGAGGAAGCCTGCAATTTCTTTGCTAACCAGCCCAAAATTGCGCGCAAACTGCAAACCCTGCAGGAAGTCGGCCTTGGCTATGTGCAGCTGGGCCAGTCGGCCACCACACTTTCCGGCGGCGAAGCCCAGCGTGTCAAGCTGGCCAATGAGCTTGCCCGCCGCGATACCGGCAAAACCGTCTATATTCTGGACGAGCCTACCACCGGCCTGCACATTGCCGATGTGCACCGCCTGGTCAAGGTGCTGGATAAGCTGGCCGATGCGGGCAACACCGTGATCGTGATCGAGCATAACCTGGATGTGATCAAGCGTGCCGACTATATCATCGACCTGGGGCCGGAGGGCGGCAGCGGCGGCGGTACCATTGTGGCAACCGGTACGCCGGAACAGGTGGCCGTCCGCCTGCACGACAATTACATCAGTGATGTTGTGCAGCACCACCGGGTGGTTGCCGCCGGTAGGGTCCAGCATGATGGAGCCAATACTCTGTACCACGGTGTCCTTCTGCATATCCAAAAAGAACAGCTGGTCCATCGTGCACTCAAAAAATTCCCAAATGACGCCGACGGTCATCGAGAAGCAGAACGCCACAATGGCCAGATACAGCGGCGACAGGTGGAACCGCGCGCTGTTGTGCCGGTTCAAAATATCCAGCAGGGAGAAGCCGATGGCCGCGCAGAGAAAACCGTTCAGCGTATGCAGCACCGTGTCCCAGTAGGGGAAGGTGACGTAGTATGCGCCAATCTCGCCCATGATTTCCGCCGCATAAATAAACAGCAGGATGATGATTTCGAGGGTGTTTGGCAGTGCAATATCTAACTTTCGCTCCAGCATGCTGGGTACCATAAACAGGAACAGCGTCAGCACACACAAAAAGACATTTTCAAAGTTGCGGTTAAAAATCTGCGCCAACATCACCAGGATGACCGAAGCCCGCAGCAGGATATACACCAGCGTGACCGAGCGTTTTGTCCGCCAGGCATCCTGAAAGGCCTCGCGTTTTTGCTGCTTTTTACTTTCCATTCCTTCTCCTTTAATCCAGGGTAAAATCTTTCGGGTCCAGCTCCGGCAGCACCTGGCGGTGCGGTACACGCATCAGCGGATCGTAGCTGAACTTACGGCAGCAATAGTAAGGGGATACTACACCTTTTTGCTTGCACAGGATCATCTTGGGGTCGGCGGCAGGGGCGCCGTGCAGGCAATAGGCGCAGGCGGGAGCAATTTTACTGCCATAATAGGGTTTTCTAAACATATCCTCACCTTATCGTGCAAAATTATACTTATATTGTATTATAAATGTTTTTGTAACCTTTGTAAAGCAGTGTGCAAAGAAACACCGCCGCCACCACAGCGGCATCCGGCGGCAGGCGGCACATTGGTACGACCCGCGGGGCCAGCGTGCTGAACACGGTCTGCTCCTGCGGCAGCGCCCAAAGCAGCAGCCGCACCAGCAGGGGAAAGAGGACGGCATGCAGCAGGCGGCTTATGGCAAGCATCCGCATCGGCACCCGGCCTTGCAGCAACAGCCGCAGCTGGCCCCATACGGAGAATCCCAGCAGGCTCATCGCCAGACAGATGCCGTATAGCGCCGCCTTGCCGCCAAGGGCTGCGAACGCCGCGCACCCGGCTGTGATTTCACACGCCGCACTGATGCAGGCCGCGGCGGAGTCAGGCAAGGGCGCAACCGACAATAAAACACCTGCCGCCACGCGGAAAAAAATCACACAGCCGCAAAGATCCAGGCAGGTGGAAGCGGCGGACGATATTGCCGTTGGCAGGGATATTTCTTGCTTTTCCTTTTTGCACGGCACCTCTCTTACCCCGTGTGCATCCGCTTTAGGCAGCATCGGAAGGCAAAGCCCCGCTGCCAGCAGGTTGGCCGCCAGCTGCCCTGCATATAGCAGTGCTCCCAGTGAGGTACTGCCCAACAGCAGCCCGCCGATATACCCCACCACGAACCCGGGGCCGGAGCAGCAGCCCAGCATCATCAGCAGCGCGGCATCCCGGGCCGATATGCGCCCGGCCGCCCGCAGCTGTGCCGTCAGCCGGGCACACACTGCGTACCCGCCCAGCCAGGAGGCCAGCAGCGCTGCGGCTGTATCCTCACTTTGCAGGCCCAGCAGACGAGCCTGCGGGCGCAGCAGAGCTTTCGGTAAGGCCATGCCCACCAGCAGCTCACACACCACCATAAAGGGGAACAGCGCCGGGAGCAGGCTGCCCACACACAGCCGGGCACCGTCCGCAAAACCCTGTGCCGCTGCCTGCGGCCTGCTTAGCAGCCCCAGGCAAAGCAGGGCCAGCGCCGCCATTTTCAACCGCTGCCGCCGCAAAAGATGGTTCATAACTCGCAGCCCTCCGCGTATATTGTTACTGAAATTGGGACTTTTTGCAAAGGAGGGAACGCCGATGAAGCTGCGCAAGCTAACCAAAAAGCGTTCCCGCCAACCGCTGCCCTCCCCGGGGGATCTGTTTGCTCAGCCGCCCGCCGCCTTTTATCGCCTGCCGGAATTTGAATTGCGCGGCAGCAGCCTGCTGACCCGCGACTGCCGCCGGGTGCTGGAATTCAGCCCCGAAAAGATATGCCTGGACATGGGCAGCTTTACAGTAACATTTTATGGCGCGGCGCTGCAAATAGAATCCCTGACCGGAAAAAGCCTGATCCTGACCGGCAAGATCCGCCGCATCGACTTTGCCAACAAGTGGGGTGAGGAGCCATGAAGACCCGCCTGCACACCGCCGATGTGCTGACCTTTACGCTGACCGGCGCGGAACCCCAGCGCGCCCTGACATTGGCGGCCCTGCATGACATTCGGCTGTTCCATATCCGTGCGTTGCCCAGCGGAGTTCAGGCGCAGATAGCCGGGGTCGATTGGCCGCGGCTGCAAGCGCTGCTGGGGCCATGATTTTGTCGCCGTTACCGCCAAAGGCCGCCCCATCCACCCCAAAACGCTGGGCCAGAAAGAGTACCTCTCCGCCATCCGCGCCAACTCCATCACCTTTGGCGTGGGGCCTGCCGGTACGGGCAAAACCTACCTGGCTGTGGCCATGGCGGTCAAGGCGTTCAAGTCAAAAGATGTCAGCCGCATTATTTTGACCCGCCCTGCCGTGGAAGCGGGGGAGAAGCTGGGCTTTCTGCCCGGCGATTTGCAAAATAAGGTGGACCCCTATCTGCGCCCGCTGTATGACGGCCTGTTTGACCTGCTGGGGGCGGAAACCTTCCAGAAGCTGGTAGAAAAGCAGGCCATTGAGGTGGCCCCGCTGGCTTACATGCGCGGCCGCACACTGGACGATGCCTTTATCATCCTGGATGAAGCCCAGAACACCACCCCCGAACAGATGAAGATGTTCCTGACCCGCATGGGCGTGGGCAGCAAAGTGGTAGTGACGGGCGATGTGACCCAGGTGGACCTGCCGGAAAAGACCCGAAGCGGCCTGGTGGATGCCCTGCATATATTAAAGGGGATTGACGGCATTGCGCAGGTTTACCTGACCGAAAAGGACGTTGTGCGCCACCGCCTGGTACAGCAGATCGTAAAAGCCTATGAGCGTGCCGCCCAGCCGCCCAAGCGGGCACCGCAGACCAAGCCGGAAACGGCAAATGCGTAACGGATAGAGTATAAAAATAAAAATGATTTATAAACGGTGCCCAACGGCACCGAACAAAAGCACAGTCAGGAGGCAGATTTCCTATGTCTAACAAAGTATTGATCACCAATGAGCAGAACGCGGTCAAAGTTCCTTCGGGGCTTCGCATCCTGATCCGCCGCAGCTGCAATGCGGTGCTGGAATACGAAAACTTTGACGGCCCGGCAGAGATCAGCGTGACCTTTGTGGATAACGCCCGCATCCACGAGCTGAACAAGCAGTACCGGGATAAGGATGCCCCCACCGATGTGCTCAGCTTCCCCATGGCAGAAAACGGGGAGTATGATATCGACGAGGACAACGGCTGCAAGATTCTGGGCGATATCGTGATTTCTATGGAGCGCGCCATGGAACAGGCCGAACTGTACGGCCACAGCCTGCAGCGCGAAGTTGCCTATCTGACGGTACATTCCATGCTGCACCTGCTGGGCTATGACCATGAATCCAGCGGGCTGGAAGCGGTACGTATGCGCGAAAAAGAGGAAGCTGTTCTGATGCAGCTGGGCCTGCCGCGCACCGTCAGCTACACCAACGACGAAGTGTGAGCTGTACATGAAGCCCAAGAAAAAGAATCGCATGCTGACGGACCTTGCCCGGTTTGGGCACGGCTTTGTTTACGCATGGCACGGCATCTGCGCAGCTGTTTTGGAGGAACGCAACTTCCGCTTCCACCTGTGTGCGGCACTGTATGTATTTGCCGCGGCGCACATGGCGCACATTGACGCCACCGGCGTGGCGCTGCTGGCCATCTGCGTGTTTATGATGCTTGGCATGGAGCTGATGAATTCCGCCGTGGAGCGCGCTGTGGATAAGCCGGATACCACCCACTGGTGGAGCGCCGGTGCCGCAAAAGATATGGCGGCTGGAGGCGTGCTGGTCACAGCGTTTGGTGCGGTGGTCGTGGGCATCTGCCTGTTTGGCAACGCGGCTGCTCTGAACGCCATCTGGACCAGCGTGACGGCGACGCCGCTCAGCACGGCGCTTTGGGTGCTTTCGCTGGTGCTGGCCTACCTGTTCACCTTCCGCCTTGGCAAGCAGGAACAGGTCAAAACCCCAAAAGAAAATAAAACCGAAGAAAAATAAGGCCCGGCTGCCCAACCGTGCAGCACGGGTGAACCCAACCGGGCCAAATAGCCCGCAGATTGCAGCAGATTGAAAGAGAAGGTACGAATGCAGAAGAACCACAATGAACCTGAAATGCCCTCCAGCGTGTTTGTGGCCCTTGTGGGCCGCCCCAACGTGGGCAAATCCAGCCTGACCAACCACCTGGTTGGCGAAAAAGTTGCCATCGTGACCCAAAAGGCACAAACGACCCGCAACCGTATTACCGGCATTATCACCAAGGGACCGGTACAGTATGTACTGCTGGATACCCCTGGCATCCATAAGCCGCGCAACCGGCTGGATTCCCGCATGACCCAGACCGCCGCCGCCAGCCTGAAGGATGTGGATGTGACCCTGATGCTGTTTGAGCCTACCGGGGAATTTACCGAATCCGAGCTTGGCATGGTGGAAGCACTGCGCAAAGCAGGCCCGGCGATCGCGGTCATCAACAAGGTGGACCTGCTGAATGATTTTGCCGCGCTGGAAGCCCGCAAAAAGCAGGTGGAAGAGTTCGGTATTTTTGATGCGATCGTCACCGTTTCCGCCAAGGATGGCACCGGCTGTGAAGAATTGTTCCCGCTGCTGAAGCAGTACGCCAACCCCGGCCCGCATTACTTTGACGACGACGCTTTTACCGATATGCCGGAAAAAGAGCTGGTGGCCGAGCTGGTGCGCGAAAAAGCCCTGCTGTTCATGCGGGAAGAAATCCCCCACGGCATTGCCGTTACGGTGGAAAGCTTCAAAGAACGCCCGGACAGCGATTTGATCGACATCAGCGTGGAAATCTGCTGCGAGCGCAAGAGCCATAAGGGCATGATCATTGGCAAGGGCGGCCAGATGCTGAAAAAGATTGCCTCCGCCGCCCGCATGGACTGCGAGGAACTGCTGGGCGCCCGCGTGAACCTGCAGTGCTGGGTAAAGGTGCGCGAGGACTGGCGCGATAACGATCGCCTGCTGGATAACCTCGGTTTTGCCAAGCCGTAACAGCGGGGAGTCTGCGCGAACCCTGTCCAACCACACGGTTGGACAACTTTTCCACGCATGGATCGGTATGATGGTGGCAAGCTAATCCGTAAAGGGGGCGGGCCATCATGCCAGGAAATGCTGAAACCGACGGAATCCGCGCCGCACAGTGGCAGAAATTTGCTGCCAGCGGCAGTATTTATGACTACCTTGATTACCGCAGCACTGCGCCGCAGGGCATAACCACGGGGGAAAACAATGCAGATCAACACAATGGGGCTTGTCTTGCGTGCGGTCCGGGTGGGCGAAGCCGACCAGATCCTGACGGTGCTGACACCGGGTAACGGGGTGCTGTCAGCATCCGCCCGCGGCAGCCTGCGGCTGAAAAACAAGCTGTTCAGTGCCTGCGGGCTTTTCTGTTATTCAGAATTTGCCATTACACTGGGCCGCAAAACCAATTTTATTGACAGCGCCGCTGTCAGCAAGGTGTTCCACGGGTTAAGCAAAACCGTGGAAGGCACCGCCCTGGCAGCCTATCTTTCGGAGCTGACCATCACGCTGGCGCCGGAGCCGCCGGAATCGGCGGACTGCCTGCGCCTGCTGCTGAACACCCTGTACATGACCGCTGAGCAAAAACGCCCGCTGCGCCAGCTGAAAGCTATTTATGAAATGCGCACCATGACCCAGGCAGGATACATGCCGGGGGTGCTGGCCTGCGATGTGTGCGCCCGGTATGACGGCTGTGATTTTTACCTGGATCCGGTAGCGGGCCGTCTGCTGTGCGCCGACTGCGCCGCCAAAGAGCACCGCGCCCCCAACCTGGACCCCGGTGCACTGTATGCGCTGCGGCATATCTGTTTGGCAGAGGATGCCAAACTGTTCAACTTTACCCTGACAGACCAAAGCCAGCGCCGCCTGGGCCGTGTGTGTGAACAGTATGTGGCGGCTCACCTGGACTATCAGCCCAAAAGCCTTGAATTTTTGCACGGTGTGCTGGAATAACCGTGCACGATAGATGATACGATAAAACAAGATTTTTGACCCATCTGACCCAACAGGAGTAACCAATTTATCTATGGACGTTTCCTACCGTACAACCCTGGAACTGGATAAAATTATTGCCCGTGCGGTGCAGCTGTGCACCTGTGCGGAAACCAAAGAGATGATGCGCGCCATTGAGCCGTTTGCCACAACGGAGGAGGAGCGCTACGCCCTGGCCCAGACCAACGCCATCAACGCCCTGCTGCTGAAAAACGGCAGCCCGCGCTTTGGCGCTGTGCATGAAGTGCGCCGCGTGGTGGCCCATGCGGCCAAGGGCGGCATTCTTTCGATGGGCGAGCTGCTGGAAATTGCTGCAGCGCTGCGCAATTTTTCCGGCCTGGCCCAGTGGTACGGCCTGACCGACCACGATATGTTGCCCACCGATGACCTGTTCTTTGCCCTGGCTCCTCAGCCGGTGCTGGAAAAGCAGATCGGCGAGTGCATCATTTCGCCGGAAGAAATGGCCGATACCGCCTCCGTCACCCTGCGCGACCTGCGCCGCAAGATCCGCGCGACGGAGGACAGCATCCGCACCAAGCTGGATGCCATCATCAAAAACTCTACCACCAACAAATTTTTGCAGGATGCTGTGGTTTCCATCCGCAACGGCCGCTATGTTGTGCCGGTTCGTGCCGAGTACCGCGGCGAAGTCGGCGGCGTCATCCACGATGTTTCCTCCACTGGCTCCACCGTGTTTGTGGAGCCCACCGCTGTGGTGGAAGCCAACGCCCGCATTATGCAGCTGCACGCCCAAGAGCAGGAGGAAATCACCCGTATTCTGACGGCGTTCTCCGGCCAGGTGGCATCGCTGGAGCCGCAGTTCAGCTACAGCTATGACGCTATGCTGCAAATTGACCTGCTGCTGGCCAAAGCCCGCCTTGCGGTGGAGCAGAACGCCTTTATGCCGCAGGTGAACGATAGTTGCCGCTTTGCACTGAAAAAAGCCCGCCACCCGCTGATCGACAAGAAAAAGGTCGTGCCCGTGGATATTGCCCTGGGCGAAAAATATGATACCCTTGTCATCACCGGCCCCAACACCGGCGGCAAAACCGTCAGCATCAAAACGGCCGGCCTGCTGAACGCGATGGCCCAGCACGGCTTCTTGATCCCGGCGCACGAAAGCAGTACTGTCTGCCATTTTGATGAATACCTGGTGGATATCGGCGATGAACAGAGCATTGAACAGAGCCTGTCCACCTTCTCCGGCCATATGAAGCGGATCACCGGCATTCTGGAGCTGGCCGGCCCCGATACCCTGACCCTGATCGACGAACTTGGTGCCGGTACCGACCCGGCAGAGGGCGCGGCGCTGGCCGTCAGCATTCTGGAAAGGCTGCGTAAGCAGGGCACCCTGCTGATGGCCACCACCCACTACGCCGAGCTGAAAATTTACGCGCTGGAAACCCCTGGCGTGGTGAACGCCAGCTGTGAGTTTGATGTGGAAAGCCTGGCCCCCACCTACAAGCTCAGCGTGGGCGTGCCCGGTAAGTCCAACGCGTTCCTCATCAGTGCCAAGCTGGGCATTCCGGAAAGCGTCATCGATGCCGCCCGTAATCATATGTCCAACGATGATAAGCGGCTGGACAGCGTTCTGGCCCAGCTGGATGATTTGAAGCTGCAGCTGAAAGCCGCTGAGGACGAAGCCGAAAAGGCCCGCTATGAAGCAGAGCATGCCCTGGAAAGCGCCGAGAAAAAGCGTGATGCCCTGATCAAGCAGGGCGAGGAAGAGCTGGAAGCCACCCGCCGCAAAGCCCATGAGCTGATGCAGGATGTGCAGAACCAGGCATATGCCCTGACGGACGAGCTGCGCCGCATCCAGAAAGATGAAAAGACCAACGCCGCCGCCCGTGCTGTGCGCGCCCGCGAAATTGCCCGCAAGGATACAGAGCAGCTGCTGAACCGTACCGAGAAAAAGCAGCCCAAGCGCCAGTTTGTACCGCTGAAAGAGGTCAAGCCCGGCCAGGAGGTCGTGATCGCGGAGCTGGACCAGCACGCCGTGGTGCTTTCCCGCCCGGACAAAAACGGCATGGTGGAAGTGCGCGCCGGTATTTTGAAAACTAAGGTCCCCCTGACCGGCCTGTGCGCCCCCGATAAGATGGATAAGCGCACCCAAAAGCAGGAACCGCCGCGCACCCGCACCCACGTGGAGCTGAACCATGACCGCAAGTCCAGCATGGAGCTGAACCTGCTGGGCTACACCGTGGAGGAAGCTCTGGCCGAAGTGGACCGCTTTTTGGACCACGCCATGCTCAGCAACCAGAACACCGTGTATATCATCCACGGCAACGGCACCGGCGCGTAAAACACTTTATTTTCCAGCAGGTAATCTTCCACAGCTTCCAGCAGGGCATTCCAGCTGGCATAGGCCGAGCGTTCCACCAAAAACTGGGTCACACCGCTTTGGAAGTACCAGTTCACCAAATCGTACTTATCCTCAAAATGATAGTAAAAGGTATTGCGCCCGACCCCGGCGTGGTCCACAATATCGTTGACCGAGATCTTTTCCAGCGGGGTGGTCGTCATCAAATCCATCAGGCTCTGGGCCAGCAGGCGCTTTGTCTGATTTGAACGCGGCATGGCAAATACTCCTTACAGCGAAATAGAATCGTACAACGTTATTATAGCATAATGTGCCTGCAATTTGCAAATTTTCCAGGGGCTTATATGGATTATTTTCCCGAAATTTAGCGCTAAATTCGTTAGGACATTTTTTCAAATTTGTTCAGTTTCGCGCTTTTTTGCGCATGTCCGCCGCTTTCAATTGCACAAAAAACGGCATTTGCCCATGTACAATAGGCTGGTCAACCTGGCACAGCCCTTGCTGGCAAAACGTTATCCCGACGCCAACTGGGACGCCGTCCGTGCTTTCGTATCCGACCCCAACGGCAAGTGGATGCAGTACGCATACCGCGCCATCAACGAGATCGACCCCCATGTGCTGAAGATGAACGCCCTGAACCTGGTGTATGAGGGCATGTTTTCCGGTTACAACTATGTTTGTGAGCTGCGCAAAAAGTATGATTGCAACATGCCGTGGATCCTGCTGTTTGACCCCACCTCCGCCTGCAACCTGCACTGCAAGGCTGCTGGGCTGCCGAGTACGGCAACCGCCTGAACCTGACCTATGAGGAAATAGACAAGCTGGTTACCGAGGGTGAAGAGCTGGGCATCCACTGGTATATGTGCACCGGCGGCGAGCCGATGTGCCGCAAGAACGATCTGCTCAAGCTGGCTGCCAAGCACCAGAGCTCCGTGTTCCACCTGTTCACCAATGGTACTCTGATCGACGATGCTTTCTGCGAGGAAGTCAAGAAAGTCGGCAACATGGCTTTCTTCCTGTCCGTTGAGGGCCTGGATGATGCCACCGACAGCCGCCGCGGCGAAGGCGTGTTCCAGCGCGTTATGAACGCTATGGACATCATGAAAAAGCACGGCCTGCTGTTTGGTACCTCCATCTGCTACACTTCCGCCAACTACAAGGCTGTTACCAGCGATGAATTCATGGATATGCTCATCAGCCACGGCGTGCGCTTCAACTGGTACTTCCACTATATGCCCATCGGCGATGGTGCTAACGTTGACTTGATGCTGAATCCCGAACAGCGTGAGTACATGATCCAGCGTGTACGCGAGATCCGCGGCTACACCGGCGGCAAGCCCATCTTCTGCATCGACTTCCAGAACGACGGCGAGTACATTGACGGCTGTATCGCCGGCGGCCGCCAGTACGCTCACATCAACCCCAACGGCGATGTGGAGCCCTGCGTATTCATCCATTACTCCGGCGCCAACATCCACGACAAGAGCCTGCTGGAATGCCTGCAGCAGCCCTTGTTCAAGGAATATCACAAGGGCCAGCCCTTCAACGGCAACCATCTGCGTCCCTGCCCGATGCTGGAAACCCCCAGATTCTGGGCGATATGGTTCGCCGCAGCGGTGCCCATAGCACCGATATGCAGCAGCCGGAATCCACCAGCGATGTCTTCCGCCGCTGCAAGCCCTACGCCGACCAGTGGACCCCGTCTGCTGACCGCATCTGGGCTGAGGAACATCCCGATTGTGCCAGCTGTGCATCCTGCTCCGCCTGTGCTTCCAAGTAAAACTGCATAAGCTGCTTTTCAGCGGCCTGCTGTATTTCGGTACAGCAGGTCGCTTTTTCGTGTGTTTCATGGTCTGCGCATTTTCACCACCCACGGCGCATATACTGGAAAACGCCGCAGGAGGAGGGATGCACCATAAAGACCGTCATCTATCTGGATGTGCTGCTCCTTGTCAATTTTCTGGTGGCCTACTTACTGCTGCAAGCTGCCGGGGTGCTGACCGGCCAGCGGGCTGCCTTTGCCCGGATGCTGATGGGCAGCGTCTGCGCGGCGGTTTCGGCCTTGATTCTGTTTGCACCGGAGCTTTCGTACCCTGTGCAAATTATGTATAAGCTGGCTACAGCCCTTGCCATTGCCACCTTGACCTTCGGCTGGCGGGATAAGCTGCGACTGCTGGCGGCGGCCTGCTGGTATGCTGCGCTGAATATTTTGCTGGCGGGGTTGGTGGTTTTGATTATTTTCCAAACGGGCACCACACTGCTGCAGACGGGTAACCTCGCGGTCTATCTGCGGGTATCGCCGCTGCTGCTATTGGGGCTTTCCGGGCTGTGCTGCGGGGCTGTTGAAGTGGGGCTGCGTTTTTTCCGCCGCCGACCCGCTAAACAGGAGACCGTCGGACTGGAGTTTGAACTTTGCGGTACCTGCATTCACCTGCGGGCCATGCTGGATACCGGCTGCCACCTGACCGACCCCATCACCTGTATGCCGGTGCTGGTGGTCAGCCTCACCGATGCAGGCTCCCGTCTGCCGCCAGAGGTTCGGCAGTTTTTGGCCGGCTGGTTCGCCGGGGGTGATAAGACCGACCCGCCCGCCGGGGCGCAGCTGCGGCTGATTCCTTGCAGCACCGCCGCCCAGCGCAGCCTGCTGCCCGGCTTTGCGGTGCGCAATATCGGGCTTATCACCAAGACCGGCGTGCTGCAGCTGGGGCGTACTGCCATTGCATTTGCGCCGGAATCTTTCGGTGATCCCCAATATGAGGCTTTGTATGGCAGCGATTTTTTATAAAATCTACTACGAAGGGCGGTACGAACCATGAAACTCAGCCAGACACTTTACGCATTGCTTTTACACTTAGTCCCTGTGCGGGAGCTGCATTACATCAACGGGGCCGACACTTTGCCGGCCCCGCTGGACCCTCAGCAGGAGCGGCAGGCGTTGGAGGCTTTAAGCCACGGCAGCACCGAGGCCCGTGACCTGCTCATCACCCACAACTTGCGGCTGGTCGTGTACATTGCCAAAAAGTTTGAGACACCGTCTGCGGGCATCGAGGACATGATCTCCATCGGTACCATCGGGCTTATCAAGGCCGTGAATACCTTTGAACCCACCAAAAACATCAAGCTGGCGACCTACGCCAGCCGATGCATCGAGAATGAAATTTTAATGTACCTGCGCAAAAGTTCCAACCGCCGCCAGGATGCCAGCATCGACGAGCCGCTGAACACCGACAACGACGGCAACGAACTTTTGCTGATGGATGTGCTTACCAGCGACCAGCCCCAAGTGGGCGAGGAACTGGAGCGCAGCGCCGAGCATGCCGCCCTGCACCGGGCGGTGGCCCGGCTGACACCCCGGGAACGGCGCATTATGGAGCTGCGCTTTGGCTTGAACCGTGAGACTGAGCACACCCAAAAAGAGGTAGCCGACCAGCTGGGCATCTCCCAAAGTTACATTTCCCGGCTGGAAAAGCGCATCATCCGCCGCCTGCGGCGAGAACTGGAAGCCGTCAGCTAAAGCCGTCACGTTTCCTCGGCCCGCGTGTTGGTGATGAACGGCACTGCCAGCCCGCTGACCATGTTCATCTCCGGCTTTTGCGAATAAAGAATATAGTCGAATCCATCCCGCGTCCAGCTGATCGAAGTATAACGCCCGGTGTTCTGCTTCTGCGTCACCGTCAGACCGTCGATCTCATATTCCTCGGTTCGTTCGTAGCCGTTGACGGTCAGGTTGGTCGGCTCCCGCATGGTGCCGCTTCGGGCGACCCGCAGGCTCATGGCACGGCCCGGCACAATGACAAAGTCCAACTCGGCCACCTCACTTTCGATCAGCCAGCAGCGCTGGGGATGATGATTTCATTGTCCGGGTAAGCCGCCAGCCGGAAACCTGCCACCTCATTATAATTGGGCTGCAAATATTCGGTGCGCGTCTCGCGGGTATCGGTGCGCGGCGTTTTCCACCGCAGCACCAGCAGCAATACCAGCACCACTGTTTCCGCCGCCAACAAAATCAGCGTTAACACAAGCCATAAAAGATCCACCATACCAAGCCCTCCCTTTAATCCCATGCTATGCCCCGGGAAAAGGACATGTGCAGATTTTTCCAGTTTGTTTGCGTGTGTACTTTGCAGCCCATACTGCTTTGTAAGCAACAGCAGGAAGGGGAATCGGCCATGGCGGCACGGAAAGTGGAACTTTGCGGGATGGATACCTCACAGCTTCCGGTTTTGAGCGAAGCGGAAAAAAGCCGCCTGATCGAAGCGGCCCATAATGGCGACCAGGACGCCCGGCAGCAGATGATCCAGGGGAACCTGCGTCTGGTGCTTAGTGTGGTGCAGAAATTTGCAAGCCGGGGCGAAAACCTGGACGACCTGTTCCAGGTTGGGTGCATCGGGCTTATCAAGGCCATCGACAACTTTGACCCCAGCCAGAAGGTACGGTTTTCCACCTACGGCGTGCCGATGATCTGCGGCGAGGTCAAGCGCTATCTGCGGGACAATAACGCCGTGCGGGTCAGTCGCTCCATCCGTGACCTGGCCTACCACTCGATGCAGGCGCGGGAAGAACTGCAGATGCGGGATGGCCGCGAACCGAAAATATCGGAAATCGCCGCCCAGGTCGGTGCCTCGCCGGAGAATGTCGCCATGGCGCTGGAATCCGCCGTGGCACCCACCAGCTTGTACGAGCCGGTCTTTTCCGACGGCGAGGACAGCTTTTCGGTCATGGACCAGCTGCGGGATAAAACCAGCGAGGAAAGCTGGATCAGCGATATCATGTTCCGTGATACGGTGCGGGCATTGTCCCCGCGGGAGCGTCGCATCATCGCACTGCGCTACCTGGGCGGCAAAACGCAAACCGAGGTAGCTAAGGAAATCGGCATCAGCCAGGCCCAGGTGAGCCGGTTGGAAAAAGGGGCGCTGTGCCAGATACGGGAGCAGATCTCCAACTGTTAAGTATAGCAAAACGCCCGCGTTCCGGGTAAAAACAGAACGCGGGCGCTTTGTTGTGTTAGGCTATAAATCAGACCTCGAAAGCCTTGTGCAGGGCTTCCAGGGCGGCATCCTCGTCCTGCTGGCGGATCAGCAGCGAGATGTCCAGGTCGCTGGTCGTGATCAGCACGATCTCGATGTTGGCACCGGCCAGGGCAGCCAGTGCGCGGGCAGCCACGCCGCAGCTGGTGACCATCTCCTCACCAAACAGGTTGATCTTGCTGTAGCCGCCGGAAATCAGCGGGGGATTGGCCTTGGCTGCTGCGGGCAGGGCTTTCATCACGGCGGCAAAGTTATCATAGCTGGTAGTAAAGCTGAAATCTACCGCCGTGCCGCGGGGCGCACTCTGGCAGATCATATCCACCACAATACCGGCCTTGGCAAACATCCGGCATATCCTGCGCATTGATAAAGTTCCCCAGCGAATAGGCAACAAACGACTTATTCTCATTCGTTCCTGTCAGCCACTGCGCCGTCTGCGTCACATGCGGGTGAGTGCCAATGATTAGGTCTGCACCCTGGTCAGCCAGCCATCGGGCTGTTTCGCGCTGTGCATCCGTAACTGTATGGCTGCCTTCAACACCCCAGTGGCAGCTGACGACCAGAACGTCACAGTTGGGGCGCATATCCGTGATCTGCTTTTCAATCACATCCCTCTGGTCCAGATAAACCACGCCGTATTCACTGCCAGACGGCGTTGGCAGGCCGTTGGTCATCTCCGTATAAGAAAGATAGCCGATGGTAACGCCGTTTACTGTCTGGTACACATAGTCATCATAGGTTTCCAGATTATAAAACCCCATGGACACCACATCATCCGGCATAGCCGCCCAATGTGCCATCGAAGAGGCAATGCCGCCAGCGCCTTTATCATAGCTGTGGTTGTTGGAAAGGCTGAACACCCGGAAGCCAACATTATACAGCGCATTGGTAATATCCCCAGGCGTAGAGAACATCGGGTAACCGGAAGGTTCATAATCATCATTGACCAGCGTTTCCTGGTTGAGCCAGTTCACATCAAACCCGGCGTAAAAATCCCGCAGATTTTCATAGGCAGGGATAAAGTCATAGTGGCCATCACTGCCGCGCGCCCTGGCCTGGTTGTAAATGCCCTCGTGGATCAGGTTATCCCCGGTTGCAGAAAAGTGTACTGTCTGTACGACCGGTTCCGGTTCAGGTGTTGGCGCGGGCGTCTGTGTCGGTTCTGTCTGTGCCTGGACTTCTTCGGTGCTTTGTGCTGTGCTTACCGTGGCTTTTGCACTGCTTTGACCGTTCCGCATGGATTCTACCAGCAGGGAACCAACCAACACACCGCACACGCCAATTGCAATTACTGCGCACGCAGCAGCTTCATGGGACCTTAAAGACATTGCATTTTACCCTTGAGCATATCCGTCATGGTGTAGTAACCCGGCTCACACCCATCCAGGAAGAGTGCTGCCTGTACAGCGCCATCGGCAAACACACCGCGGCTCTGGGCCACATGGCTGATGGTCACAACCTCTTCCGGGCCGCAGAACAGCACATCATGGTCGCCCACAATGCCGCCGCCGCGCACGGAGCTGATGCCCAATTCCTGCGTGCCGCGCTTCTGGCGCACAGCGTGGCGGTCATAGACATACTCATATTTGCCGCCAGCTTCCTCGTTGATGGCATTTGCGATCATCAAAGCGGTTCCGCTGGGGGCATCCAGCTTGTTGTGATGGTGCTTCTCCACAATTTCGATATCAAACTCGCCATCAAACAGCTTGGTCGCACGGCGGGCCAGCTCGATCAACACATTTATGCCAACCGACATATTGGCGCTGCGGAACACCGGCACCTTCTCGCTGGCCTGTTCCACCACAGCCTCGTCCTCTTTGCTCAAACCGGTCGAGCAAAGCACGCAAGGCATACCATGTGCCGCGCAGAACTGTGCCGCGTGCACCGTACCGGCAGGGGAAGTAAAATCAATTACGATTCCCTTTGCCTCCGGCAAATCTTCCAGCGAAGCGTAAACCGGGATATCCCCGATCTGACCGGCTTTCTGGTCCACACCGGCAACAATGCGGCAATCGCTGCGGGCAGAGATCTTTTCCACAAGGGTATGGCCCATACGGCCGTTAATGCCCTGAATAATCAAATCCGTCATCTTAATTTGGTTCCTTCCTTTTCCAAAGCACAGGCCCGCGGCGCCGCAACAAATCCGCGGTACTGCGGGCCTGGTCGTGATTATTTTATTTCAGAACGCCGTAAGCCTTCATCTCATTTTCCAGGGACTGCTGCACGGCAGCCGAAGGCTCCACCAGAGGCAGGCGCAATGGACCCGCATTCCAGCCCAGGCGGTTCATTGCCCATTTGACCGGGATGGGGTTTACATCAGCAAACAGGGCATGGCACAGCGGCAGCGCTTTCAGCTGCAGTTCCAGGCTCTTTGCCGTGTCACCGGAAAACCATGCGGCACAGATATCGTGTGCCTGCTGCGGCGCAACATTGGAAAGCACGCTGATGACGCCCTTACCGCCCAAGGACAAGATCGGCACAATCTGGTCATCGTTGCCAGAATAAATGTTCAGTTCCTCGCCACACAGGGCTGCAACATCCGCAACCTGGGAGATATTGCCGCTGGCTTCCTTTACAGCGTTTACATTGGGCAGCTTGGCAAGCTCCGCCAGTGTGGCGGGCTGCAGATTCACACCGGTACGGGACGGAACATTGTAAATGATGCAGGGCAGGGTAACGGCATTTGCAATGGCCGTATAGTGGGCAATCAGGCCCGCCTGGCTGGTTTTGTTGTAATAAGGGGTAACCAGCAGCAGGGCATCTGCACTGGCTTCCTCGGCCTCTTTGGAGATCTCAATGGCAAAGGCCGTATCGTTGGAGCCCGTGCCCGCAATAACAGGAACGCGCTTTGCGGTATGCTTCACAGCAAAACGGATGCACTCCACATGCTCTTCGTGGCTGAGCGCTGCGGATTCACCCGTGGTGCCGCAGATCACAATGGCATCCGTGCCGTGTGCAATCTGATCATCAATAATGCGGCCCAGTTCCTCAAAGTTGACGGTTCCGTCTGCGTGCATGGGGGTAACGATGGCAACAGCAGCACCGGTAAATACAGGTTGTTTCATAGGGAATGTTTCTCCTTCAATCTAGGGGATAATCAGTCAAAATAGCCCTTAACGGCCAACAGTTCTGCCAGCAGAACTGCACCGCCTGCTGCGCCGCGCAGCGTGTTGTGGGACAGGCAGACAAACTTGTAATCGTACTGGGTATCCTCACGCAGGCGACCAATGCTGACAGCCATGCCGTTTTCAATCATGCGGTCCAGCTTGGGCTGGGGGCGGTCATCTTCTTCAAAGTAATGCAGGAACTGTTTGGGTGCGCTGGGCAGGTCCAGATCCTGCGCCGGGCCATGAAATTCTTTCCAGGTTTTCAGGATTTCTTCTTTGGTGGGCTTTTTATCAAAGCTTACGAACACCGCGCCCATGTGGCCATCGGATACCGGTACGCGCAGGCACTGGGCCGTAATGGAAGGTGCAGTTGCGGGCACAATCTTATCGCCATCAATGTGGCCCCACAGCTTCAGCGGCTCCTGCTCACTCTTTTCTTCTTCACCACCGATGTAGGGAATCACGTTATCCAGGATATCGGGGAAAGTCTCAAACGTTTTGCCAGCGCCGGAGATTGCCTGATAGGTGCAGACCAGGCACTTGGTTACGCCGTAATCCTTCATCAGCGGGTGCAGGGCAGGCACATAGCTCTGCAGGCTGCAGTTGGACTTGACGGCAATAAAGCCGCGCTTGGTGCCCAGGCGCTTGCGCTGTGCGGGGATGATTTCCAGGTGGTCTGCATTGATTTCAGGCACTACCATCGGAACATCCGGTGTCATGCGGTGTGCGCTGTTGTTGGAAACCACCGGGCATTCTGCCTTGGCGTAAGCTTCTTCCAGCGCTTTGATTTCGTCCTTTTTCATGTTGACTGCACAGAACACAAAATCCACCTGTGCAGCAACTTCTTCCACCTTGGAAGCATCCAGAACCACCATCTTTTTGACTGCTTCCGGCATCGGTGTTTTCATCAGCCAGCGGCTGCCGACAGCATCCTCATAGGTCTTGCCTGCGGAGCGTGCCGATGCAGCCAGAGCCGTAAGCTTAAACCAGGGATGATTTTCCAGCAGGGTAATAAAACGCTGGCCCACCATGCCGGTTGCACCAACAACGCCAACTTTGTACTGTTTCATCTTAAACTGCCGTCCTTTCCTCCAGAACCCCAACGCACATTTGGGGATTCTGCTTCTGTTCCCAGCCCCATACCATTACCTATATGCAGCTGCCGCCGCAGGTTTGCAGGGGGTAAACACAAACCTGCCGCCGCATTCAAGCCATTTTGCTGCCAAACACGAGATAATAAAAAAACCGGCTTGAAAACCGGCACAAAATGCAATATAATGATACATTGCATGAGCACAGCGCAACACGTTAATCCTAACGTGACAGTCCCGCCCCTGTTCGGCTGCGGGCCCAGGAACGATGCGTGCCGTGCACCGCCTTCGGCGGACGTCCCTTTCCATTCCCCACAAGCCTTTGGCTGGCATAAAAGGGAATATACTGATGAAATCCGCGCCTCTGTGCCGCATGGCAGCTGCTGTAAGATACAATCGCCGCCTGCATGCCTCAATAATAGCATTGCGCGGCCAACTTGTCAACGCAAAAAGGAAGCAAAACAATGTTAAAGAAAGATTTTTGGTATGACCTGCCCAAAGAACTGATTGCCCAGGAGCCCGCTGACCCGCGTGACAGCGCCCGCCTGATGGTGCTTGACCGCAAGAATGATACGATTGAACACCGCATCTTCCATGACCTGCCGGAATACCTGAACGCCGGAGATGTGCTGGTCGTCAACAATTCTAAGGTTCTGCCTGCCCGCTTGATGGGTGTTAAAGTGCCCACCGGCGCCGTGTGCGAGGTTCTGCTGCTCCGCCAGGCCCACGGTGACACCTGGGAATGCCTGGCCCGCCCCGGCCGCCGGATGCAGGCTGGCACCAAGCTGAGCTTTGGCGACGGCTCCCTGACGGCCACAATAGACGAGACCCTGCCGGATGGCAACAAATATGTAACCTTCCAATACGATACCCAGACTTTGTACGAAAAGCTGGATGAGTTCGGCAAAATGCCGCTGCCGCCGTACATCACCCGCCAGCTAGAGGATCAGAGCCAGTACCAGACCGTATACGCCAAAGAGCTTGGCAGCGCGGCTGCCCCCACAGCCGGGCTGCATTTTACCCCGGAACTGCTGGATACCATCCGTGCCAAGGGGGTCAACATTGTGGAAGTGACCCTGCACGTTGGCCTTGGCACCTTCCGCCCTGTCAGCGAGGATAATATTCAGGAGCACCAGATGCACACCGAATGGTACTGCGTGGATGATACTGCAGCCGAGGCCATCAACGCAGCACGCGCCAGCGGCCATCGCGTAATTGCTGTCGGTACCACCAGCTGCCGCACGCTGGAAGCCGTCTGGGCCAAGTACGGCAAGATTGTCCCTTGCAGCGGTACTACCGATATTTTCCTGTACCCCGGTGTAGAGCTGCACGCTATTGACGGCCTGGTGACAAACTTCCACCTGCCGGAAAGCACTCTGATTATGCTGATCTCTGCGTTTTACGGGTATGAGAAAACCATGGCTGCATATAAGGTTGCCGTACAGGAAAAATATCGCTTTTTCTCCTTTGGCGATGCCATGTTCATCCAATAAGCCTGCCTCGCAGAACAGTTGACTTATCCTACTGCTTCCAGTATAATAAAATCACAAAGCGGCGCAGGAAAACACTCTGGCGCCGCATGTTTTTGAACAAAATGAAACAGCAAAACAGGGGAGACCATCATTTATGCCATACCGTCTGATTAAAAAAGAGGGTGCAGCCCGCCGCGGCGAGTTCCAGACTGTGCACGGCACGGTTCAGACACCTGCTTTCCAAAACGTTGCCACTGCTGCCGCGATCAAAGGCGGGCTTTCGGCACATGATTTGAAAGAAATCCGCGCACAGGTCATGCTGTGCAACACCTATCATCTCCACCTGCGTCCCGGTGATCAGGTCGTTGCCGATATGGGCGGCCTGCGCAAGTTTACCCGCTGGGACGGCCCGATCCTGACCGACAGCGGCGGATTTCAGGTGTTCAGCCTTGCCAAGCTGCGCCACATTACCGAGGAAGGCGTAACGTTCAACTCTCATCTGGACGGCCACCGCATTTTTATGGGGCCGGAACAGAGCATGCAGATTCAGGCAAACCTTGGCTCCACCATTGCCATGGCCTTTGATGAATGCGTGGAAAACCCCGCTGAATATGATTACGCCAAAAACAGCTGCGCACGTACCGCACGCTGGCTGCTGCGCTGCAAGGCGGAAATGGCCCGCCTGAAGCACGAGGGCAAGGCCGTGAACCCGGACCAGCTGCTGTTTGGCATCAATCAGGGCTGCACCTACAAAGACCTGCGCGTTGAGCACATGAAGCAGATTGCTGAATATGATCTGGACGGTTATGCAATCGGCGGCCTTGCTGTCGGCGAACCTGCCGAAGTGATGTATGATGTGATCAGCGCGGTAGAACCTTACGCCCCGGCGGATAAGATCCGCTACCTGATGGGCGTTGGCACCCCCGGCAACATCATTGAGGGCGTGTACCGCGGCGTGGATTTGTTTGACTGCGTTATGCCCAGCCGCAACGCCCGCCATGGCCACCTGTTCACATGGAACGGCATCATCAACATTAAAAACCTGAAATATGAGCGTGACGAACAGCCCATTGACCCGCAGTGCGATTGCCCGGTCTGCCGCAATTACAGCCGCGCTTACATCCGCCACCTGCAAAAGGCAGATGAAATGCTGGGTATGCGTTTGGCTGTTATGCACAACCTGTATTTCTACAATCATTTGATGGAGCGGATTCGTGAAGCGTTGGATAACGGCACATTCCAGCAGTTCCATGATAAGTATGTGCATCTTCTGGATTCCAGAATTTAAGCGGATTCCGTGTTTCCTTGCTTTACCCCCTTGCGGTTTATGGCGAAAGCCTGTATAATAATAGAAATACTGTAAAATCAAAATTTAAGGAGTTCCACATTATGATCGAATTTTTGACCGCTGATACTTCCAGCACTGCCAGCCTGCTTGTCACTTTCCTGCCGATGGTTCTGATCCTTGTGTTCATGTACATCATCCTGTACCTGCCCCAGAAAAAGCAGGACAAGAAAGATGCTGCCATGCGCGCTTCCATCGAAGTAGGCGATACCGTTATTACCATTGGTGGTGTTGTTGGCCGCGTTGCTGCTATCAATGATAAGGATGATACCTTTGTTCTGGAAACCACCAGCGACCGTGTGAAGATTCGCTTCCGCCGTTCCGCTATTTCCTCCGTTGAGAAGCTGGACATGGGCAACACTGCAAAAGATACCGCTAAGAAAGATGCTCCTGCCAAGAAGAACTGATTGGTTCTGACTGTATTACCTGAATAACAAACGCCCCTTTTGCATAGTTTGTACCATGCAAAGGGGGCGTTTTCTTTATGTTTGCTGCTAATTCAAGAGCTTCATCTGCCAAACTTCGATCAAGTCATATCTGCAAAGTCCGCAGTAAATCCAGCGGCCATTTATCTTGGCTGCTGATCAAAAGTTTCGGCTGCGGCGTGGGTACCGCCATCCTGCTTTTCGCTTTGGCCGCACAGATTTTTGCCCATACTGCACTCTCGCTGGAACTTGTCAAACCGGCAACCTGTGCCAGCGTGGCGGTGGGGGCTGTTCTTTCCGGTCTCGTTCTTGCGAACGGTATTGCTCAAAAACGGCTCTTATGCGGTGTTTCCGTGGGCGTCTTTTATGCACTGTGTTTGAGCCTCACTACCGCTTTGAGCGGCAAACCGCTTGTATTTGATCATGTGAACCTTGCCTTACTTGCAGCGCTGCTGTTCGGCGGCACCGCAGGCGGCGTGCTGAGTGCATTGGGCGCAGCAGGGAACACTGCGCCCGAACGCTGATGCGCGCCCCGCGGCCAGCACCGGCCCCTTACACGCCCAAAAGGGCTCTTAACAACGGTTCATCCGCCGGTGCGGCTGCTGCCCTGGGCATACAAAAACTTGCGGGCAAAAACGATCTATTCGCTTTCTCTTCTGCGTTTCTGACCGGGTATCTCGCCGGCATTCCGCTCGGCCGGTTTGAGCTCCACGGTGCTTTCACTTCGCTTACAGAGCATGTCATGGCCGCACAAAGTTATACGGCATTCTGGTCTGTCTGGTGCAGTTGGTTTGCCGCGGCATTTTTGCAGGCATCGCTGATTTATCTCTGCGGTTTTCATTTGTGGGGCAGCATTTTTATGGGGGCTTATTTTGCGTTCAAGGGCACTGTATTAGGTGTGTGCGCTTCCGTCATTTATGCGTCCGGCGGGGCACGTGCGCTTGTTGTTTATTGGCTCCTGAACTGCCTGCCGGAGCTTGTGCTGTCGGCATTCATGCTTTGGCTTGCGCATAGTTCGTGCAGGGTAAGTCAAAGCCTGTCCAGCATTGTTTTTTCTGGCTGCCGTTGTGCGCTCAACGGCGCAATCCGGCGCTTATCTGTACATTATCTGCTTTGCCTGCTAGGGTGCGCTGTCAGCAGCTTTATGTTTTCCGGTTCAGCTGTCCTCTTCGCCAGTGTCCTGCTTTGAATCCGTCATCGCTTTGGACTGCGGTGCAATATAGCCAGTATCCGCAAGGGGAGAGGCTTCCACCGCCTGTTTCAACTGCTGCTGGTTGATATGGGTATAAATCTGCGTCGTGGATACATTCTCGTGCCCCAGGATTTCCTTGATGGCCAGCATATCCACACCGCCCTGATACATGAGTGTAGCGGCGGTATGGCGCAGTTTATGCGGCGAATAGCCCATGTTGTCCAAGCCCGCTGATTTCAGGCAGTTGGCAACAATCTGCTCCACGCGGCGTGCCGTTAAACGTTTGCCAGTCTTTTTGGATACAAAAAGTGCGTCTTTATCACGCAGATTATTCAGCGCAGCCCGCGCCGGCAGATAATGTTCCAGCGCCGCCTGGCAGGCCGCATTCAGATACACCAGGCGTTCTTTATTGCCTTTTCCGGTAATTTTAATGGTATCGTCCTTAAAATCGCCAAGATTGATTGTGATCAGTTCCGCCAAGCGCATACCGCAATTCAGGAACCGCCCAGGGCCACAAAGTGTCTGTCAGCGGCACGGGGCATCCTCCTTCCGCAATAAGCGCAGCAGCACACGGCTGCGGCATCGCAGGGCCGCATGTTGGTAGGTTAGCTGCTCAATTACAAAAGGGTCCAGCGCTTCTTGAAAAGCTTTCTCGTTAGCACGCAGGGCTTGCGTAGCTGTGTCCAGCTCGGCCATCAGGGCGCGGCGCTCTTTCT